>MDTE01015506.1_pt1 | contig 15391 bp, 32 predicted proteins | sample 811231 | NCBI WGS metagenome assembly MDTE01 (sample SAMN05326651, study PRJNA326480) | marine metagenome | isolation source: seawater | place: Indian Ocean: Red Sea | collected 2010 | reverse complement strand
TTTGCCTTCCTACCTTGGATTATGTTGTGGGCAAAGTTTGAAGATGCAGATGATAGAAGTTATTACGATTATATTGACTAATGTGTAATGGAAGGGAGACATACCAGATATGGTATTCGCAAACAGATACTTAATAAATTTATATAGTCGTTTATATAAAATAAAATCTATATATTGGTGGTGCAGATACAGATGTAACAACCTTTACAATAATTTTTTAGCAGATAACTTTCCTAATTTTTGGAGAGCAGAAAGAAAATATTTAAAAGGTATTCTGTATCGTTACCGATTACACAAAGAGATTGGTATATTTTTTAGATTATTTAATACTTGTAAAAGAAGTGATATGTTATTTCACAATGTCAATATATATCTAAGTCAATGGGAAATCTATTCAGATAAAAGTTATTACCTAAGAAAATACTTGAACAAAGTATAAAGACTTCCTATCGCAAGGCGATATAAGGGACAATAGAAACCCACCTACTATTTTTTATCATTGTTGTAGGACACCTAACGATAGGAACTCATTACACAATTTCAATTTGTAACTGTTCAACTATCCATTGAACTATGTCTTCTTTCTCCTTTCCGACTTGTTTCTGTACCATAATAAGCCACTCATCATACTTTTCTTTTGAAACTTCTGCTTTGTATTTACCCACACCAATCTTAATTACTATGGCATCTTCAACTTCTATAGGCTCATCGGTAATCGCGGCAAGGTCGTCTAAGTCTTCTAAGTCCCAACCTGTCCCATCTAAACTACCTGTCTCTTCTAATATATTTTTTAGACTATCTACTAATTTATCATCAAGCCAACCCCCTATTTCAGTCAATCTGTTGTCAGCTATTAGATAAGCTTCTGCCTCTGCTTTATCATTGATGTTTATGTAATGACATGGAACACCCCAATATTCTATTCTTTCATCTCCTATATCTTTTGTAACTTCAATTCTTTTAGGAGCTTCATATCCTTGATTATGTAATTGTTGTAATGCTTTTATACGACCATGACCTGCCAAGATTTTATTGTCTGCATCATTTATTAAAACAGGTTGTGTAAAGCCAAATCTAATCATGCTTTCACACAACACACCAATATCGTGGTCTTTAGAGTTCCTTTCATCTGGAACTACATCATATATGTCAACATATGAATACCACTTCTTATCCATTACTCTTCCTCTGAATTTACTAATTTCATTTGATGTTGGCGTAATTTAAAAATACTATTCTCAATAGCAGTTACTTGTTGTTGCCACACCATATGTTGGTCTTGTTGTTGAAACTTAGAAGGCTCAACTAATGTTAAGGCAAAGTGATTACCCTCTAGTTCCTTCAATTGATTTTCAACAATAACAGCTTTATCTTTTTCACTTATGTATATATAATCCATATCCCTCATTTAAATACTTGTGGCAATACTTCTTCCATTTCTTCTACAAAATTTCTATGCCACTCTCTTCTTTCGAAAGCTTGTGCTTTCAATTGTTTTATTCTTCTAGCTCTAATATATTTACTAAGCATTTTTAATACCGCTGAAAACATATTTATACTGTGCTGACTGATGATTATGTGTTTCATCCTCGCACCTCTCTTTATCAATAACCCAATTTTCTTCATGTCTCAATGTCCATATTAATGCACCAAATCTAGGAATATAGTTTTCCATAAAATCTTTATGACATACATCCCTTTGAATATAGAACATATGTTTGACTTGTTCCATTTGAGATAACTTTAATTTATTATTGACTTTGATTTGTATTTCATGCATGTCTGGTTCTGATAGCAGTAGGCTCTGTTGGGCATGAGTGCGTGACACATCATCAGAACCTACATCACTATCATCTTCCAGCCACTGAAGTAAATCTTTAGAAAGGGGCTTCATCTTCTCCATAATCAGTCCTTGCTACAGGTTCAGCAGGTTTTTCTACAGCACCTAATACTTCTTTAGCTCCTGTGATACCTTGACCTGTGTAGGTATTTGATTCTTGAACTGAACCATCGCCTTTGTATTGAACACCACTAACTGTTTGCCAATCTAACATAGCTGATACAGAGTCAGCAGTTATAGTCATTTGTGTTTTCTCATTTCCGTCCTGGCCAGTCCACTTCTCTTCTGTCAACCTACCTTGAACAGATACACGCATTGTGTTCTTGTCTTGTGGAAAAGATTCATTTAAGTTTTCACCTAATGCTCCCCACATTTTAATAGTAACCCACATATCATCTTTATCTCCATATGTTTTGATTACCATTCTTGCAGAAGTAATAGTCTTGCCACTAGCAGTACTTCTTACTTCTGGCTTTGTCATGTTACCTTGTAAAGTAACTGAATTATTACTTGCCATTAGTTTCTATCTCCCTCTTAGCTTTTAATTGTTCCAATGTTTTATTTATTGGAAATGTGAAAGTCTGCTTAGCTGACTCCCATTCTTCATCAAGGTCAAAGTTCTTTGCAACTTCTACCTCAAACTTTTCTATATTACCTGTTTTAAATCTTTTACGCATAGCATCCCAAACTGCATGTGCAAAACTTTCGTATCCATGTAGTTCTAAATATTCTATAAGACCACCTTTGTCTGCTGACAATACATTGGCAGGTAATTTATTTTGTTCATCTTGTGATTGTTCTATCTTTAGCCATGATTCATGACACAAAGATATGAACTTAGATGTGTTGAAAAATTCGTTATTGTTTTTATAGTAAAGTTCTAACGCATACCAAATAACATCAGCAGGAAAAACTTTGTAGTCTTCATATAAAGATTTTATATCTTGGTCTGTCCATCCTGTATTCCAGCGGACATTTATCCACTTTATAATACTAATCCAATCTTGCTTGGTAATTGTCTTTTCTAAATTAACTAGATTAACATCTGTCACGTTTTCCTCCTGTATAATTCATAATAATATGCAAACAAATAAGCTTTGCATTCTAACAAGGTTTGGAATGTCTTGCGCCCTTTAGACGAAGACACCCCAAAATTAATAGATTTATTAAGCAACTTGTACCAAACCCTGTCTGACACAAGAAGCACAAGCTTTAGTTCTAACACTTCTAAAAGCACCACACTTAGGACATTGTTCAAAGTTTGTAAGTAAATCTTCTACCCACCTTTGTACGTCTTCCTTAGTCATATCTATTCGATTTACTAAGTAGTGACCATCCCAATCTGGTGCATTTACTTTTTCCAAAGTATTACCGGCATCTAAGAACTCTTGAAGAGAAGTCTCATGACTAGGAAACTCATCATCATGAACGTTCTGACACATTCTATGGTGGTCTTCTATTTGACCTTCTGAACCTCTGAATATAAAATCACCCCAGTACTCATACTCATCGTTATAATCATCGCGCAAATCAGCATCGATAATCCAATTACAATTAGCATGAAGTAATCTAAGTTGAGCTATATAGTTCATGCGATACAAACTATCTAGCTTTTTATTTATTTCGCCTATGGCAAAGTGTTGTAAGTTCCAGCTTGGTATTGACATATTATTCTCCTTTTATGAATATCTCTTTCATATCTTTTTCTTCATAAATGGATACAGCAGTAAGGTAATCAAACAATTTGATACCACTATCTACATAAGTATCAGCGTCAAAATCCTCATCTACTCTGTCAATATCTTTCATTAGTTTTAAAAATATAGAAGCACTTGCTGTTAACAAAGCTTCTACATTATCTCTTGTTAGCCCTGTAGCAAGACCAAGCATTGCGATGTGGATACTCGCAAACTTAGTCCTGCCGTTTGACACAGCACTATTATTTTTTTCGTATGATTCGATATGGTCAACTATATTCATGTTGCCACCAACATGTTATATGCCTTATCTGTCATCGGCGATTGTGTACCTTTTATAGTACGCATAGCAATAACTTCCTCCCTACCATACTTTCTAATAGGTGCATGCCACTGCTCAAAGTTACTTATGGCATTAATAAGTGACCAAGCAGTACTTTCTTGACCAGAAAACTCTGGATTCAAGAACATATCTGTAATCTTTCCTCGTGCTACTGCACTTCTTTGTACTTGTAATGAATTAGTATTTTCTTCATTAGGTAATACAACAGGGAATGTTGCGTCAACAATCTCTTCAAACCTATCCCTAGTTACCTGTTGGTCAACTAATTTCTCTACCTCTAGTTGAAAATTATCTACATACTTGTAGTTAATTTCTAACAGTTTTCTAGCTTGGTCAATCTTCTGATGTACATTGTTAGTATGTCTAAATCCAAAACTAGTAACATTGTCTTTTAAAGCTAGAGATAGAGTATTAGCACAAACAACTCGGATAGGAGTTGTCATTCCTTTGATAGCGGTGCTACCGTCATGACTATTAGTCAATAATAAATAAGGAACAGTCTTGTCTTCGCCAACAACAATGTCCTTACCTAAGTTCACTAGCATCCAAACTATTCTTCCTCCATATAGACTTCCTGCAGTTTCATACTTTGCTTCGCTATCATCTAAAACTGTGTCTAGAAAATCAAAACATTCTATATTTTGTATAGGTGTATATCGACTACCCACAACACCAAGAACACTATTGTCTGTGTCTCTTACAGTCGCATAATGTTCTGGAACATCAATAAGACTTGACACATCAGTATTGTTATCTTCTTGAAATGTTGCTAATCCTCTCAAACTTACAGTCCAATCTAGTTCTGCTTTTTGAATAGCTTCTGAAGATGTCAGTGCTCCTTCAGTTACATTACCTATCCTATGCCAAGGTGTTTCCTTAGCGCTAAACATACTTTCTACTTCTGCTGGCATTACTCTTCTCCTAATTCGCTTTTAATAATTTCTTTCATCCAACTAAGAGCTTCAAGCCACCCATAATATAAAGGTATAACTTTCATATTATTGTCACTATCTCCAAAGCTAATCTCTTCTGCTCTTTCTTTTAGTTGCTCCATAGTTGTTGTTCTTGACACACCTGTAGTGTGTTCCATAATTTCTCTTATCTCCCAATCCTGTTTCTCTACATCAATGAGAAAGTTCTTGAGACTTCCTAATTTACTTGCCAAGTTCCTTCACCTCTCCTTCATCTAGTTCTTGTAAGTATTTTGGTGCCTTACTTTCTGGAAGTATTGTCACTGCGTTATTAGTAATAACTCTTTCAAACAATGATTCCATAATTACATTTGGGTCATCTCCCCTTTTCTCTGCCACAGCTTTGACACCTGTAACTCTAAACTCTGGTCTAACGACAGAACGCCAATCATCACCTAAATAATCCAATACTTTTTCTTTGTCGTATGGTTTATATGACATGGTTGGCCTGCCAACAATTACTTTGCCAGCATTTTTAATAGCTTGACCGCTATATCTCTCGCCTAATTCTATTGTCATTTGTTCTTTTATTTTTCTGCCTGCAGCAATAATGTCTTCAATCCTAGACATCAAAAGCATAAACTCTTGTATATCTTCTGGGAATTCTAAGTCCATTACATCTGCCTCTCCATACAAGTCTTTGTCTTGATATAAGAGTGGTAGATTTTCAGTAGTAAACTTTACTCTATTCACTGCATCGTCTAATATATCCCTTAAGGGCTTTTGTTTAGACATAAGCCTCCTTGTTAGTTATGAAGAGAGTCTTTATGGCTCTCTTCTTTTTTTCCTTACACCACTTAGACCTAATAAATCTATAAAAGGTTACATAATATTTCATAATTTATTTTTTAAATACTTTCTAAACCATATAACCCTTAGTTCATAGGCGTATGTGTAATCAATTATCTTCCATAAAAACCTTCTAAGTGTTTTCATTTTGCTCCTTTATTGCACAATTAAGTATGTGTTCACCCACTTCTGGATACACACAGTTGCGTAATACTTGCCTTTTGTTCTTAATCTTAAAGTCTTTTAAGTCATGCAAGTCAAGTAGTTCTGGTATCTGAGCTTCTCTTATGATTGCTTTTCTTTGTGCATCTTTAGAAGCTTGTCTATTCATAGTTCCAATCTGTACATAATCAATATCTTTATCTGTTATTTCAAAGTTAGACCAAAACAAATGCCTTCCAACTTGCTTAGCTTCTACCAAAGGTTTGTAATATCCAACAACATTTTCTACTACCCATTTAGTTTTCTTACCCCATGCTTGTAGAAATAATATCTCTTGATACAAAGCCATATCCGGATACCTAACAACACCTTGTGGATTTAAAAACCAATTAGTTTTGCTATGTGTTTGGCATGGAGGACTAGACCATATAAAGTCAAAGTCTTTGTAGTAATCAAGTAAGAATGTGTGTGCATCTCCAACAACTACTGTGTCATTAGGATAGAACTCTCCATAAGCATTAGCTATTTCTTCGTTGTTCTCTACTGCAACAACATCATGCTCATCTCCCCACAACTTTCTATTACCACCAATACCGGCATACAAGTTAAGTATTTTCAACTACTCTTCCTCTCCAACAATTAATTGTCTTTGTCGTTGCATCAATTCCCATTGTTTCGTTTCGACATAATAATCTAGACGGATTGAGAACCAATTAAGAACGTCACTTATTTTTTGTGCTAAATAAATCATTACTCTTCCTCTCCTAGATATTTATCTAAGGTCGCTGTCTTGACTTCCATTTTAAGATGTGGATACATATCCATATCTTTCTTAGCAAGTCCTATAGCTTCAGCAGGATTTCTAACAATATATGTTTTTTCCCATGTGCCGATTACTCTTACCTTTTTCATTCCTCCTCCTCTCTTGTAGGTTTATACTCTTGCCACCCCCAGTGTCCTGTGCTTGTGGTTGAAGCGTCTTGCCATTCACCTAATTTAGTAGTCCAATAATCAGTTTCTGCTTGTATTTTTTTACGCTTTTCTCTTATTTCAGTAAGCAAATCTTTTGCAGTTTCATAACTGTTTTCTTTTAAGTTACGACCTGTAGCATTAGCCCAGTCAATTACTGTCTTACACTTCCATAGCTTAGTTCTACCTTTGTTGATAGAAGCATCTGGCTTAGGTAATAAGAATCTTCTTTGCCATTGAGTTACAGTTGCAGGTTTCACACCTAACACTTCTGCTATCTCATTGACACCTAACGGCATATCTTCAAAAGAATATTCTGTATTATCCATTATGTGTTCGCCACTTTGGAACCAAAGGTTGAACCATTATTTACTTTAGTAAGCCCAGAGTACTTAGATTTTTTCTTTGACTTCCGTGCTCTACGTTCTGCTCTGTTCATTATTTATTTCTCCTAGCATTTTCTTTTCGCATTCCGTGGTTTCGGTTTAGTTTATTCTTTGCAAAAAACCCACCGCCTTTTTTACTATGAGCTTTCCTACGTTGTGCTCTATTCACTAGCTACCTCCTCTAGTATTCTTTCTGCTTCCCTTACAGGAGCTTGTCTTCTTAATCTATTAAGAATTTTTGCATGATGATATTTTGAAGAGAAGTAAAACTTACTTGTTAGTTTTGTATTGCTTTCTCTCTCTTCAATAATTATATTATCAATTTTTATGTCCTCAATAAAAGGAACTCTTTCATAACCTTTATCTTCTAGTTTTTTAATTCTCCAAAAGATTGAGTTAAGTCCATGCTGATTATCATTAATTGACCAATGTCTTTTAAGATTTATGTCATACCAAGCATGAAGTAAAAATCTATAATCAATAGGTGAATTATCTAAATCTAACCTAGGACTATAAGTATCTCTTCCCATACTCTTCCATTGATATGCACCTTTTACTAAGGTGAAATCATAATCTATTCTTAAAGAACTAAACTGTGGTGTGTATTTACCGACAAAGGGATAATATAAAACATATCCTTTTGGTACCAACATGTAGTTGTTCTTCTCAAATCGTGGAAGATAAAACCTATCTCCCTCACTCATCACTAACGTTGTAGTGAACATTTTAGTTTCGTCATCTTTGACTATTTCAAATGTAGCCATTATTCTTCCTCTCCGTATCTCTCTACAAAGTCAGACCATTTCCAATATTTCCTTGGTCTACCTTTTTTAGTTCCACCATATTTACCAGTTCGAGATGTATCCCAAACTCCAGTAGCGTAATCTTTAGCTACTATAAATGGATTCATACTTCCATATTTTGCGGCCTGGCTTCTAAATGCACCATGAAATCCAGAACCTTTCAATCCAAATACTTCCATAGCTTTTTGTACGCATTGTCTACATACTTTTGTAGCAAACTTTATTTCTGGATTAGTGCTTGGCTCTGGAGTAACTAAGTAGAAATCCCAGTATGATTTAAAAGTTTTACAATGCGTACATGTCTTATCAACATCACAACCAGCATCAATAAATTTTTGTTTTCTTTTTGGATGTCCTAGTGCTTTCTTATCTTGACAAGGAATACACATACCTTGTAATCCACCCGACATACCTCTTGATATGTGAAATTTATCTCTGTGTTTAACTTGTTTACAATTAGAACATTTTTTTTCAGAGGCTATTGTCTCTGTAGAAAATTCTGCTTTTCTTTTTTGATAGTAATATTCGACTGTTGCAATACTACATTCTTTGCAAGTAGTTGTGTATCCATGACCTGTCTTAGTAGATTTATGAAACAAAGAAACATTTTTAACAATTCCACACCTGTAACATTTTAGTTGTGTAGGATTTTGAATATTGTGTTTTCTTTTTCTTTCAGCAGACTGTATCATCTCTCTTACTGAATCTTCTTTTCTCATCCAATAATTGACATAAGCTTCATGTATTCCTAAATAATCACAAATATGTTGTTTTGTTGTGGCGGTTTTATTTGCTAGTGCATCAGCAAATTCTTCAAGAATATCTAAGTCTGGTACGAGACCATAAATAGCTTGCATCTTATGTTCACCATATGAACTATCATAAACTCTTTTGTGTATCAGTCTTATAGCTTCTCTTCCTACACCAAAAACTTCACCCCAAGCTTGCATTGGATAAGTAGGAAACATATCCATTAACATGCGAAATGTAGCATCATCCGGTGTTCTTTTATGTCTATATCCGTGGTCTGGACATATTTTTTTGTGATTAACTTTTTCTAGACCTTCTTCTGAATGAATCCAATCACAATCAACCTTGAAATAAGATTCAATAATTTTCTTTTCTTCTTCACCAAATCTATCTGGCAAAGCTTTTAAATGTTGTGGCATACGCCTCCTTGTTCCATCACTACTTAGACTGCTGTACATATCAATTGGTTACATACAATTTTTAAGTAGTGTGTCTAGATTAAACTGTTTAGTTCAAGTTGTCAAGCATAAAATTAAATACTTTAATAATTTATTTAATTTGTTACAATTAGTACAAGATGAGAGAACAACTTAAAACTCAGAACGAGTTCGTTAGTTTCATTTTTGGAAATCACAAGGTTGATATTCATCCTTCAAGTGATGGAATAATGTATGACGCTGACGTTTATAGACTTCTAGGTGAAGATGATGAAGGGAGTGACTACGCGTATGTAGATACTTTAGTCGCATCAAACTCATATCATGTTGCAGAGATGTCTAGACAGTTCATATTAAATAAATTAACCCTGTAACCTTTTGCTCTTTTTGTTTGTCTAAGTAGCAAGACAGGAAGGAGATTTATTTTGATTGCAGAATGTATGCTATTTCTAGCACTATTTTCGACACCCTCAGTTGATTTAGAAACACATTATATAAATAAAATGATTACTTGTAATCAAGAAATACCACCTACAATGCGTCAATATTCTGACCTATACCTAGAACATTTTGATTTTAACAACATAGATACAGCAGTAAGAATAGGTTGGTGTGAATCGAGAGGAAAGTCGGATGCACACAGAACTGACAATAAAGACACAGGTGTTATGCAATTCGTACCTTGGACATGGAACTGGATTGCAGAGACCTACGACTTACCAATGTGGGACGAGTGGGTAATACTTCGATGGGGTAGACCTTATGACTTTAAAGGTAAGACATATCGTACTAATATGGGTTTTGAACAAATAAGAGTTCAGTATTCTCCATACTACAACATATTGTTTGCTTCACTTTTAGCAGAAGATATTTATGGTAGAACACAATGGAGAGATTGGAATTCTAGTAAATGGTGTTGGGAAGACGTAGATAAATGGGAGAGAAAATGGAAAGCAGAAATATCACAGTAGTATTTTGTCGTGTATGTAAAAATGAATTAGTACCTAGTGATGTAACAACTATTTGTGATGGCTGTCTATTTAGTTTAGGTGATAGGGAAAATGGAAGAAGATAAATCTTATTATGATGATGACTATGGGTTTGATGATTTAGATTATGAATTATAGACCTTTACCTGTAGAAGTAACTATCAAACAATCAGATATAGAAGGCATGGGTTTATATTCTACATGTGCAATAGAGTCCGGGACTAATCTTGGTATGACACATTACAAAGCACCAGAGCTAGAAAATGGTTGGTGCAGAACTCCACTTGGTGGTTTTATAAATCATAATGAAAAACCGAACTGTGAACTTATAGGTATAGGTAAGGCTAAATATTTAATTACTATTAGCGACATAATGCCAGATGAAGAACTAACATTGAAATATACTTTGTATGAAGTAAGTGGGGTAAGATAGATACATGCAAGATAATAACAACGACTTTAGTTTTGACGAAGTACTTTTCAACATGATAAAAAACGCAATCAAAGCTGCGTCTATTGAAATGTATCAAGACACACAAGAAATGTTTGAAGAATCACAAGAGCTAATGGAGGCACAGCTTGAAGAGATTATTCAAGATGTTGAAGAACCTAAAACTCTTACTATCGAAAGAATGCAAGAGATGGTTGATGACTATAAAGAAATGGGAACCTTTGCAGAAGTTATGGATAACATTGGTTATTTTAAAACACCACAAGATGTTGTCACACTTTTGACTTCACCTAATAAATATAGAAGACAATATATGCTTTGGGTTGAATTAGGAAGACCAACAATAAACGATAAGATGTATGAAAAATTTGGACAGGCAGTCTGGAGTAGAGAAACTCTGGAATGAATTGCTATCAATAAATTTTTATACTAATGTAAGGAAACGAACAAGGAGGAAATAAATGGCTGGAACTTGGATAAAGTCCGCACAAGCATTAGCAAGTCACCCTAAGTTGCATATGCTTGCCGATAGTTTAGGGATATCAATACCACAGACAGTAGGACACCTTCATCTTTTATGGTGGTGGGCATTGGATTATTGTCAAGATGGTTATCTAACCAAGTATGAAGGATTTATATCTATGGCTGCTCAATGGGAGGGCGACAAAGATTTATTCTTAAAAAAATTAATAGAGCATGGTTGGATAGACAGAATTGGTGAAGACTTAGTTATACACGACTGGTTAGATTACACAGGCAACTTAATCTTAGTAAGAGAGAAAGATGCTGAACGTAAAAGAAAAGCTAGAACTTCTGCCAATTCAAAGAACTCTGCAAACAAAGATGAGTGGGAAACTTCTGAACCCCTTAATAAATCTAATAAGGGTAAAAGTGTCCGTGGGACGTCCACCGGACATCCACAGGATGTCTCACCACCGTCCTCCGTGAGAGGAGAAGAGAGGAGTGGAGATGAGAGTAAAGGAGAGGAGATTATATTGGCTTCTGACGAAGCAGAAACAGTAAATCAAACATCTACTAAGACGGTATTCTCTGCACTTGTAAAATTATATAAATATACACAAGATGATTTAACTAAAACATCAAGAGGTATGTTGAATAAAGTAGCTAAAGAACTAGCAGAAGTTGGTGCAACTGCGTGGGACATAGAACAACGTATGAAAAATTATGCAATAACATACGGTAAAAGACCTACACCTACTGCATTAGCTAAACATTGGACTGATATGGCTACTGCTAACCCACAATTAGATAATAAAACACTATCTAAAATGCAAACACAGGCAATAAAAGATACTAGTTTGCAACAGTGGGCAGAAAATAATTAGAAATATTGTAACCTTTTAGGCTATATCTAGGTCTAAATAGGGTAAAAGGAAGGAAAATAATGGAACAACTTTATGAATTAAGTAGACCATTTCCAGAGAAGTTTGTACACAAAGCTCCTGCTGGAAAGTTTGGGGATTACATACAACATTCAGTTATAAGACAAAGACTGCTCAGTGTTGTTGGCCCTTATTCACAAGAAGTAAAGACTATCACAAGAGAAGTCCTTACAGATAAACAAGGTAATCAAAAAGAAGTTATTACTGGTGTAGTGCTTGCTTTGACTGTAGAAATTGACGGACAGTTAGTTACAGTAGAAGAAGCAGGAGATGTAGAACAACCATTCAATTGGCACACAGATGGTGCAAGATTGAAAGATGCTATATCAGACGCAGTAAAAAGATGTGCTATGGCATTCGGTGTAGGCTTACATTTGTGGTCACAGTTTGAAGGCAAATCAGAATACTTCTTAGATAAACAATTAGAAAAAGGTTTAGAAGAAGATGATACAGCCGTATCTTAAAGAATCTGAAGCAATATTAATTACAACCTTAGAGGAGTTAATGGTTGTTTATAACTCTATGGTTGATGATTCATCTAGGTCTGGAAGAATAGAAGTAACTAAAGATATTTGTGAAGTTCTTAATGGACTTATAAATATTCAAATGATTAGTGGCGTTCAATTTAATTTAGATATTGATGAGATACTAGAAGGAGATGAAGACTAATGAAAGATTATTATCCATTAAATGGATTTGTTATTAAAGACAGTATGGGATACAGAGCTTTTCAATATCAAGAAACTTTAGAGTCTCTAAAGAAAAGACGTGACCCAAGAATAAAAGATGAGAAGTTTTTAAAAGACTTAAAGAAAAAAATATACGGAGTTAATTGGAAGGACAAATACGCAAATGAATAGTTCTGATGATGTGTATGTTTACAAATCTGTAGACCCAAAACAGATACATAATGAATTAAGTGTAACTGTTTACTTTGATTCTGATGTAGAACTAGATGATGCAATTGCATTCTTTGGTTCTTACTTAATGGAAATGAGTAATGAGTGGACAGTAGATATGTGGTCGGTACCTACAGATGAATAAAGGTACTAAATATCCTACAGCTAGTAGGAAGTCCAAGATTTATGGGGAAGGAAGAGTTTGTGAACTTGTGAATTGTGATGTCACATTGAGTAAGTATAACAAGCAAAATTTGTGTTTTTTACACTCCCCAAAGAAATCTGGAAGAGTAAGAGGTTGGAAACCACCAACATGAGGAAGGAGAAATATGCCTAATTGGGTAGAGAACGAAATGATTATTACAGCAGATAAGGATGTGCTTAATAATCTTTTTAACAGAATACAAACAGTTGAAAAGGAAGATACAAAATATTACGACATAGCTAGAAGTCTATATCCGTTACCTAATCCTATTGCATTAGTGTTTGGTACAGGTAGTAACTTGCAATATGCAGTAGATAAAAAGACAGGTATGAAAAGAGAATTATCTCTTGATGAATATTTTGAAACTAAAGATAACGAAAATGTTGATTACGATTTAGTTGAATTAACTGAAGAACAAATCAATACTTTGAAAGAAGAGTATGGTGCTGCTGATTGGTACGATTGGAATTGTAATAACTATGGAACAAAGTGGGGAGATGTTAGGACAGAGTGTCCAGTAAATGAACCAGAGAAATTAGTATTTACTTTTGATTCAGCATGGTCTAACAGTGCAGTCCTGGCCAGCAGAATAGCCAACGACTATAAGTGTGATGTGATGTTAAATCACTTCTCAATTGAGAATTGGGAAAAAGGATATTTTAAATTTGATACAAGTGGTAACTTAGTTGAATCATTTTATGAAACCTTAGGTGACCCAGAAGAAGTATTTAGCAGTGAGCAAGAGTAAATAACAATGATTGGTGATGTCATAATTAGAATGAAAGGTAGCAAGTTTAGGGCGATGTGTTTCGCCTCGGAGTTCGCCTCCTTTCTTCGAGGAATTTTACATCGCCCATCTTTATTTATAGGGGGTGACAGGGATAGACTTATTGTTTTGCGGGACAGTATTACAAAAAGTAACTGGGGTTCAATTCCCCACACCTCCACTAGCATTATGCAGTACGTGGTATAATGTGAGCTAACGGGAGAGTAAATTGTCATCGATTTACACATTGGTCGGTGCCTCCTTTCTCACTCTCTCGGTAGCTAAAGCTATATGGAGCTTGCCTTTAGAAGAGGTTTCTTGCGCGAGCTTGGTATAGCTTTAGCTATCTATATAAACACGGGGATTGACCTAGTGTAAGTAGGTAGACAGGGCTACGGCGGACTGGCAACAGCTCGCCTGTAGCTTAAAGGGTGTGGAGCTCTTTTTCTATATGTACGTAGAAACTTTCACTATAACTTCGCACCCTTTAAGGTACTAATAAGGAGAGATATGAAACAACTATTATTCGTTTATGGAACACTAAGGACTGGAGAATCAAGGCATAGTGTCATGAGTCAGTCTGATTATTTAGGAGTACATGAAACAATTCCTAAGTACACAATGTACGATTTAGGTTCGTTTCCTTGCATAACTTTTGATGGTAAAACATCTATTGTCGGTGATGTGTTTGAGGTAAATGATTACACATTGGACTTGTGTGATATGATTGAAGGGCATCCAGATTATTACACACGAATGCCCATTGAGTTGCTAGATAAATCTATTAAAGCAGAAGCTTACTTCATGAATAATAGAGATATGAAAGATTATAAACCCATTACACATGGTAATTGGTTAAGACATATTTACTTTTAAGGTCTACTTGTCCATGTGTAATCAACTCTATCTTGTGCGATAGCTTTCATTACTTGTCTGTGAACCTTTTTATATAATTGTTTTTCTGATAATCCATTAGGAACTTCAACAGAAAATTCATCAAACCTTATATCTAAAGTTACTTTATCCATTATTCCTCCTCTGATGTTTTATTGATTTGTGCGATTAACAGTTCTTCTAATAATGTAATTCTTGCATAGTGCCAAATTGCATTATCCCTTTCGCTAAAGTCCCATTTTCTTACAGTATTAATGAACTCTTGTGCGTCCATATTCATAAGATTAAGTTCTATATCTAGGTACTCATCATACCCAAAAAAATCTTCATCAATGAAACCTTGTAAGTATTGAACTTCTTTATCTAAAATTTTACCAATATCCATTACTTCCTCCACTCTATACCAAATTTAACTAGTCTTCTATTTGTTGTTTCACCTGTCATGATGTCCTCGTTCATTGTATAGCTTCTATTCAATCTGAATTCACCAATCTTGGTTTGCTTGTACTTACTTGTGTGTTCTTTAACTAACATTCCTTCTCCCTTCCATTACACATTAGTCAATATAATCGTAATAACTTCTATCATCTGCATCTTCAAACTTTGCCCACAACATAATCCAAGGTAGGAAGGCAAA
>MDTE01013741.1_pt1 | contig 15391 bp, 10 predicted proteins | sample 811231 | NCBI WGS metagenome assembly MDTE01 (sample SAMN05326651, study PRJNA326480) | marine metagenome | isolation source: seawater | place: Indian Ocean: Red Sea | collected 2010 | reverse complement strand
ATGAAAGTGATAATATTTCAACATACCCCGTAGCTGGGGTTTGGACCCAAATAGATTCTGCTTTAGAACAAGCAGCTTCATTATTACCCTCGTCATATTCGCAAGATGAAACTGGAAGGGCAACTAAAGGTGCGGCTTTTGGGTTATTATCTAGAGTACGTTTGTGGACTAAAGATTATGCAGGAGCTGCTAGTGCCGCTGCACAACTTGATAATTTAGGATATCAATTAGTTTCAATTGATGATTATATCAAAATGTATGACGGTAGGATGGAAAATAGCAGTGAATCTGTATTTGAAACTCAATTAGTATATGGATTTAAGGCTTACTGGTCAGACGAAAATGGAGAAACCTCAAACTTAATGAGCATGTTCCCGAGAATTTCTTGGGCTCAATATTTAAGGCCTAGGAAAACTGATTCATATGATATAGTTAATATGTTATTTGAAGCTGGAGATGGAAGAAGAGAGGGATCAATATTAATATCTGGTCAGGATCAAATTTATTATCATAAAGCTGATAAGGTAAGTGTTTTTCCTGATACAAATATCTATAAAGATTGGAGATTAGATGTACTCGTTCCTGGAGCATACCAAACAAGGAAATTTTTACCTTATGATGCGACTTACTGGACTAAAGGTGGAAGGTTTTTTGATAATGGTGTATCAATTAATGTTCCTGTAATAAGATATGCTGAAGTCATTTTAAATAGAGCCGAAGCTTTGGCTGAAAATGATCAACTTGCTGAAGCATGGACTCAACTTCAGAGAATAAGAACTCGTGCAGGACTTTCAATGGATGGTATCAGTAATGCAAATAAAACTGCACTACTAGATCAAATTAAAAAAGACAGGCGTATTGAGCTGATTTTTGAGGGACATCGTTGGGGAGATTTAAAGCGATGGGGTGAATTGAGCACATTAAATTCTGCTGGATTGGACTATTCGGGACAAGTTGATTGGCCAATACCTGCTCAAGAGAAAGCTATTAATCCAAACTTATAAAACATAATTTTATCCATTTTAATATTTAAAAAAAGGGCTATTTAAAATAGCCCTTTTTTTAATCTAATTTTTCAATTTAATCTTATTTAGGGACAAATTTAAATTAATAATTACTAAATATCTTAAAATGATTATTCGTAATAATTCAGAAAATAATTAATTTAAAGATGGGGAGTGATTGGATACATCCCTCCTTTTTTCAGCCTGCCTGTTGAGTTGCTCTGGATAAATATCATATTTTGAATTAGTTAATTTAGAATACTTTGGTTGAGCATCTCTGGGTGGGAGAGATTCAATGATAACTTTGAATTTATCCAAAACTTTTCTTACCTCCTCAGACTTTGAATAAATCAAGTTGTTTATCTCATACTTATCATTTTTTAAATCATAGACATGTGAAATTTTTTTGAGAGTATCAATAAAGACCTTATACCGCTTATCTCTTAGGGCCCTATCTCTGAATATATGGACATTATTAACCTTTCCATCTATAATTTTTGCTGGGTGAGATCCCATAGTCAAAATCCAGCTCCTATCACTATTATTTTTTTTACCAATTAGAAGGTCTTTAAATGATTTGCCATCATATTTATATTTTTTTGGCAAGTCAGCACCTCCTAAATCAGCAAAAGTTGGTAAAATATCTGAAAAGTCAATCAAAGCGTTTGTTTTAGTACCCGGTGAAATAATACCTGGCCAATTGACTATAAATGGTTCATTGACTCCATTTTGAGTAAGATAGGTTTTTCCTCCTTTAATTTTTCTTCCATTAATTTGACCAGTAATACTCCCTGCTGTTCCATTATCAGTAGTCCAAAAGATAATTGTATTATCTCTTATTTTTAATTTTTCAAGAGCAGAAACCAGTTTATTTAATATTATATCGGTATATCTAACCATTGCTTTGTGCTTATCAATTTTATTATTCAAGTCAGGTTCTGAAGGGGTGGTTGTTAATGGACCATGTGGTAGGCACATAGGATAATACAAAAACATAGGATTTTGTTTGTTTTTCTCCATAAAATCAATGATAAAGTCAGAAAAAATATCTTCTCCAAACTTACCATGATAAGTCTTACTACCTTGTTTAGTATGAATGTAGGGATCCCAATATCGTTTCTCACTTTTTTTTATGTTTCCTCCCTCTCCACCAGTCCACATACAGTAATCATCAAAACCATGCTCAGTCATTGATTCAGGTTGTAACCTAAAGTCATTAATCTGCCATTTTCCAGCAATGCATGTTTTGTAACCAGCTTTTTTCAAAATTCTTGCTAAACTTGGGTTTTTATTTGAATCAAAATTTACACCGTGGCCCCATCGTGGAACATCATAATGGTTAACCCATCCATGACGAAATGGGTACTGACCCGTCATTAGTGTTACCCTTGAGGGAGTACATTGAGGCATTGACCATACATTTGTAAATTGCATGCCACCATTTAAAAGACTATCTATATTTGGCGTTTCAATGTCATCAGCATCATAACCACTAACCCATTCCTTACCCAAATCGTCTAGAAGTATGAATAGAATATTAGGTTGATTTTTTATTTTTTTATTTGAAAAATAATTTTTGTTGTGATTATTATTGTTACAGTTCAAAAAAATTGTAATCAAAGAAAGTAACCCAATAAATCTAAGTTTTACCATTTAATTTATATTATAATTTTTTAATCTGAACATAATAAGCTCCCATGTTAATTCCATCACCAATAAAACTAGTGGATAATCTATTATTTTTTGAGGCTTTTAATTTCAAAGTAAAACTAACTTTAGTTTGATTATCATCAATTAGCTTTCGCATTTTAGCGTCACCAATCGTAATTAATGCTTCATTAATTGGAAGAGCCTTTCCTTCTCTACTTTCAATAACACTTGTCCCCTTTATTGAGGGTCTCTTAGGTATCCCTGAAGTTATTGGAAGATTAAGATATAATGGCCACCTACTCAAAGTAATCTCATAATTTCCCTCAGATTCAATGTCTAAGACCCAAAAACCATTAGTTTGTATACCTGCTCGGATATGACGGTGATTCCATGGAACTTGAGCTTCTGAATGCCAATCATGTGAGGTCAAGTTAATAGGGTTTTCATTAGAAGTACCAATTTTAAAAGCAGCATATTTATGGAAATCAATTGAGACATTCTCCCACCAAGAATCATAGACATTTCTCATCATAACCACCCTCTCAGGAAATTTTGATGCAAGATTTTTCGTTTGTCCAGGATCATCAATAATTTGATATAATTCTGAGCCATTCACTAGTCTCCAAGAATCGGACATCACAACAGATTTTCTCCATTTGATTGGGTGCTCAATTCGTTGTGAGTCAGTTATTAACATTCTTTCTCTCCATTTTTTTTCTGGGTATTTTATTAATGGTAACAAGCTCTTTCCATCAAAATTATTTTCTTCATTTATATTCAAATTACAAAGATCAATTAATGTGGGTAACACATCTATGTGGGCTGATATTTTATTTATATCTGTTCCTGGCTCAAACTTTCCATCTGGATATCTTATGAAAAAAGGAACTCTGTGACCACCATCATACTCACTATTTTTTTTTCCTCTCATACCAGCATTAAAATGTTTAAAGTCAGAGCCGTATTTAGTATCCCCAAATGATGACCCGTTGTCAGTCATGAAAATTAAAATTGTATTATCAGCTATACCAAATTCCTCAAGTTTTTTTGTTAGATTTCCTACGTTGTAATCAATATTTGAGATCATTCCATAAAATTCCTTTGAAAAAACATTTTCGTGTTCATATGGTTGACTATATCTGTCATCAACGAATAAAGGCCCATGAGGAGCATTAGTTGAAATATAACAGAAGAAAGGCTTATTGTTTTGCTTTTGAATAAATTTTATTGCTTCATCGAACCAAATATCTGTGCAATATCCATCATATTTTTCAAATTTTCCATTTTTAAGATAGTGATCATCAAAATAATCATTATCGAAATAATCAGGTGTTTGCCCTATACCTCCAGCACCATGAATTAGAACATGCTTGAAACCTCTGTCTTGAGGTCTAAATGGATAATTATCACCAAGGTGCCATTTTCCAAATATAGCTGTGTTATAATTATTTTCGTTAAAATAATCAGCTATCGTTTTTTTATCCTCTCTTAAAAGAGATCTTCCTGCAATTGTGTGCCACACTCCCGCCTTATTTGAGTATAAACCTGTCATAAGAGCAGCACGCGTTGGAGAACAAGTGGGGCTTACATGAAAATTAGTAAATCTAACACTCTCTGAGTAAATCTTATCAATATTAGGTGTTTTAAGTGTTGGATTACCGTGACAACTCAAGTCACCATATCCCTGATCATCAGTAATAATAATGATAACATTCGCTTTTTTTTGATCATTATTTTCTTGACCCCAAAACGGATTGAAGGATAATATTAAAATGTAGCTTAATAAGCTAATATTTTTTATTGCTAATTTCATTTCTAAAGCATAATATTTACCAAAAATCATAAGTCTCTTCACCTTTTCTGTTTCTATGAAAATTCGGTCTTCTCCCATCAATATCATCGACATTGAATTTCATTAGTTCTTTAGGGAATAACTTTTCATTCAAGCCAATATTAGACATTTCAATTTGCTTGAATCCAAGTTTAAATGCTGGAGAATTTGATTTTAAACGAAAATTTTGATTTTCGATATCTACAAATAACGGATCTTCAATTAAACTATTTATTTCAATACCATCTTTTCTTTTTGATTCAACATAGTTTTTTGCTACATCTATATTTTGTGCACAATAAAAAATATTTTTATCAGCATTACAGTCCTCTGGCTTAGAAATACCCTCTGACGCCCTATAAGATATTCTGTAGTAATTTATAGTGTCTTTTGATTCATAAAAAATATTTCTCTGAATTTTTGAACCATAATCGGCTACCTCATCAGGATATGAAGCAAATCTAATTGACTCTTTTGAACTACAATCAACAATAATATTATTGATGATATTATTATATCCTTTATGAACAATACCTGAAACATTAGCCATATAAATTATATTATTTTCAAATGTAGTGCCCCGTTGCCAGTCATCCGTTCTCATCACACCAGAGGCGCGACTAGTAATATGGTGAGCGTAATTATTACGCATAATGTTACCCTCTCCAGCTCCTGAAACATTCAAAGCAGATCCATCTGCAAGCTCCTCTAGTGCACGGTAAACTTCATTGAACTCAACGATATTATTTTTGGCATGTAAAAAAGGAGTGTACTTTTCCCAAAAAGTTTTTCCCTCGCTAGTGTCAATAGCATTATCGATTTCGCTCCAACGAATTGTTTTCGATGCTTCATCAAAATCAATATCTCTTTTTTGGAGTATTGGTACTCTCACACCACAAATTCCAACGGCTTTTCTAGGTACATGATGAATTAAATTATTGGCAACTAAATTACTACCACTTTGCCACATAAAAACACCTGCACCCATCTTTAAAACACGACCTACATGATGAATAACATTATTGATTATCTTATTATTTTTATTCACATCTTTAGTTCCAGGACCATATCCACATAATAAAATCCCCATATGACCAACAAAATCAATCATGTTATTATTTATATTAATATTCTGTGAGTGAAGGTCTAAACGAATAGCTGATCCTCCACTATTTGTAAACCTACATCTGGAAACTTCACAATCCTCTGCACCCCTAAATCTTAACATTGCATTACCTCTATCGAACTTATCCCAATCATGCTGTATTCCCCATCCTTTATGGCCTTTCCACCAAGTATCTCTTTCTCCATGCATAAAGGTTAAACCCTTAAAAATTAAATTTTTAGCCGGTATATCAGTAGGCCCATTGTAATCTATTTTACCCTCTACTCTAAAATATTCCTTTAGCTTTGGAATCACTAGGTTTGCGGATGGTTGGCCCTGCTCTGGCCAGTAATAAATTTTATTCTCACTGGTATTTACAACCCAATGCCCAGGAGAATCTAAATAATCAATGACGTTTTCAACCCATGGCTTAGTATGTGATTTTTTTGCAGCAGGAGGTGCATTTGCCTCCAAGGTTGTCCAAGCAATTCCTTTTTTTTCATTCACTGATTCTAACTGTAATAGATTCATAGTCCAAGGAACAGGAGCAAAACCTACTTCAATATCTTCTAAGTTTTTCCAATTTTTTAAAACTCCTCCCTCAAATTCTAATTTTCTCAAAAGATATCGATCTTCATTATTTAGGACATTCATACTCTTTGCTCTTTCATATTTTATATTCTTAAAGTCAAATCCATCTTTTCTTGCTACAGGGATTCTTTTATAGCCGTCATACATTGTATAAAAACGACCCATTCCATCAGGAATATCAGCAACATAAACATTGCCTTTTGCAATTTCAGGAAGACGATCAATATTTTTTTCGAGCTTTTTCCAAGGTCCTACATTAACACCAGAGGAAATAATTGGAACTTCATTCTCATAAGATGAATATTTTATTTTTGTTCCCTCAATTCCAGAATCCTCCAACCCAAAAACAATGGTCTTGTCTAGTTTATATATACCTCCCCTAAGATAAACAGTAATATTTTTTTTTCTCTGCTCGGGGGATAATTTTCTTATTGATAATTTTGCATTTTCAATAGATTTAAATGGTGCCTCTAGTGTTCCTGGGTTAGCATCACTTCCACTTGGAGATATATAAAAGCTAATTTCGGAATCATTATTAACAGAGCAGCACAATAGTATAATTGAAATAAAGATTAATGATATTTTATTCATATTTATTGAATTTATGTTAATAAATATTTTTATGAATTAATTTAGTTTGAATTTATTGAAATAATACAATTAATTGGTTAAACTTAATCTAATTTTTAAAAATTTTATTGCTTAAATTGAATCCAATATTAATAAATTGATATGAGATTTATTAGTTTAATATTATTTTCATACATGAATTTTTTTAAGTAAAAAAATACCATTGTTTAAAAAACTTTTTTAATAATGTACTCCAAAAATTTTCGACTAAATGTTTAAGTTAATGCGTAAAAAAAATTTAAATAATCTTAACAAGTTTAAAAACTTCAATTTCAAAAAAAAATTTATTTGGATATTTATTTTATGTGTATGTAATCAATTTATTAAATGTGAACAAATTCAAACTGAGGATAAAAATCTTGAAACTCCAAATATTTTATTTATAATGTCGGATGATCATGCCAAAAATGCGATAAGTATTTATGGTTCAAGACTCGCTGAAATTTCTCCTACACCGAATATTGATAGAATTGGAAATGAGGGAATTATATTTAATCATGTTTTTGCAACAAATTCTATTTGTACTCCTAGTAGAGCATCTATATTGACAGGTCAATATGGTCATATAAATGGCGTTAATACTCTAAGAGACGACTTTAATAATAATTCAAATCATTTAGGAAAAATTTTGCAAAAATCTGGCTATAATACAGCAATTATTGGAAAGTGGCATCTTCATACCGAACCAACTGGATTTGATTATTATAATGTTCTTCCAGGTCAAGGAAAATATTTCAACCCCATGCTCAAGGAAAAAGGGGAACCTTGGAAATATCATAATAAAGGTGGAAAAAGATATGAAGGTTATGTATCAGATGTTATAACAGATGAGTCAATTAAGTGGCTCGAGAATAGAGATAAAAGTAAACCATTTTTTCTCATGAGTCACCATAAAGCCCCCCATGGTTTATGGGAATATGCAAAGAGACATGAAAATTTGTTTGAAGAAGTTGATATACCTCTACCAAATTCCCTTTATGAAAATAAAAAACATGGACCATTAAAGGGAGAAAAATATGGATCTTCAATTTCAGATAGGAACCCTAACAGAAGTATGCTTAATCAAGTAAGTAGAAAAAATTGGCCAACTGGAGCAATTGATACATTTGGGTTAACAAAAAAAGGAAAAATATATGCTGCATATCAAAAGTATTTAAAAGATTATCTTAGAACTGCAGCTTCAATTGATGAAAATGTTGGTCGACTATTAGATTATCTTGATAAAAATAACCTATCAGATAATACTATGGTTGTATACACCTCTGATCAGGGACAATTTCTTGGTGAACATGATTATTTTGATAAAAGATGGATGTATGAGGAGTCTATAAGTATGCCGCTTTTAATTCGTTATCCTAAAAAAATTAAACCAAAACAGGTTAATAATGATATAATACTAAATATTGATTTTGCGCCTACATTTCTTGAGCTTGCTAAACAAACAATCCCATTGGAAATGCAAGGAAAAAGTTTTCTCTCAAATATGCAAAGTAATACTCCAAAGGATTGGCGAAAATCAATGTACTACAGGTACTGGATGCATATGGCTTCCCATTATAATCCTGCTCATTATGGTATTCGTACTAAGGACTATAAGCTAATTTTTTTCTATGGACTACCATTAAACCAAAAGGGTGCTGTTAACAAGCCAACTGACCCCTACTGGGAGTTTTATGATCTTAAAAATGATCCAAATGAAAACAATAATTTATACTTTAATGACAATTATAAAAATTTGATTAAAAAATTAAAAAATGAACTCAATTTAAAAAAAGAGAAATTATTAGACACAGATGAAAAATACCCCGAATTAGAAAAATTAAAAGAAAAACATTGGAATTAATTTTTATTTAAATGATAAGTAATATAAAAATACTACTGATTTCAATATTAAGCATCTCCAATTTCAGCTGCTTATCAGAAAATAGATCAACTGAAGATGCAATTACTAATAAGAATAGACCAAACATATTAATACTTTTAACTGATGATCAGAGCTTTAATACTATTAATGCATTAGGAAATAAAGAGATTAGTACACCTAATATTGATAAACTGGTATCAAACGGGTTTACCTTTACTCATGCTTATATTATGGGCTCCTTCAGTGGAGCTGTTTGTATGCCAAGTAGAGCAATGCTAATGACTGGGCAATATTTACAAAAACTTGATAAAGTTCAAGGGGCAATAGGTGAAAATATTAAAACCATGCCACAATTATTGAAAGAATCTGGTTATACCACTTTCTTCACAGGAAAATGGCATAATCGAAAAGCATCATTTTTTAAATCCTTTACAAATGGGGAAAATATTTTTATGGGAGGAATGAGTAATCATCTTAAAGTCCCATTATATAACTTTGACCCTTCAGGAATTTACCCCGAAAAAAATAAATTTTTTAAAGATAAATTCTCCTCTGTCTTATTTAAAGAAGCTGCAGTCAATTTTTTAAGGCAATATGATGGTATTAAACCTTTTTTTGCATGTGTATCATTTACATCTCCGCATGATCCAAGAATGGCTCCTGAAGATTATCAGAAAAAGTATAATACTGAAGCCATATCACTACCCAAAAACTTTATGTCAAAGCATAATTTTAATAATGGCGAACTAATCATAAGAGATGAAAACCTATTACCATTTCCAAGAACAAAATCAGATGTAAAAGGAGAAATAGCTTCATATTATGCAATGATATCTGAAGTTGATTTTAATATTGGAGAAATCTTAAATGAGTTAAAAAAAAACAAATTTTATGATGATACAATTATAATTTTTACCTCAGACAATGGATTAGCTGTTGGTCAGCACGGGTTATTAGGGAAACAAAATATTTATGATCATAGTGTTAGGGTCCCATTGATAATTTCAGGACCTGGAATCAAAAATGGAGTTTTTTCCGAAAGCTTGGTATACTTAAATGATATCTTCCCAACAATTACAGATTTGATTGGAATTGAAAAGCCAAGAACTATAGATGGTAAAAGTCTATTACCCATTCTTAAGAACCCAAATAATAGTGTAAGAAATTCTGTATTTTTAATGTACAGAAATTTCCAAAGAGGAATACGCACAAAAGATTGGAAACTTATAAACTATTTAGTAGAGGGTAAAAAAACAACTCAATTATTTCATTTAAAAAGTGATCCATTAGAGACTAACAATCTAGCTCAGGAACTTAAATACAAAGAAAAAATAGATGAAATGAATGGGCTATTACAAGAGTGGATAAATATTAGTGGTGACAAAGTTGATTTGAATAAGGAAGACTGGGGAGTTCCAGCTAGTAAATCTTGGGAAACTAAAAGAAGAGAACAAGGATTAAGTCTTGATTTTAAAGGAAATTATTAGTAGATAAAGTTTAATTTTAGCCGTTTACAATAAGAATTACTTATGAAATAAATCTGAGTGTCTTTTTTAATAGTTATAATTTTTTTAAAATTTATTAATTAATAATGAAATATATAGTTTGTGAAAAACCAGGCAAATTTTCTATAAATGAAAAAAAAGCGCCTCAAAGGTTTGAAAACGAAGCCTTATTAAAAGTAAATAAAGTAGGAATTTGTGGAACGGATATACATGCCTATGCAGGAAATCAACCTTTTTTTTCATACCCTAGGATTTTAGGACATGAGCTATCTTGTACAGTTTTAGAGATAGGTGAGAATGAAAAAAAAATAGCAACCGGTGATAATGTAATAGTTATGCCTTATATCAGTTGTAAAAATTGTGTTGCGTGTAATAAGGGAAAGACTAATTGTTGTACTAATATAAATGTTTTAGGTGTTCACAAGGATGGTGGTATGCAGGAAAAGATAAGTGTACCAATTGATATTTTATTGCCTGCAAAAGATTTGACTTTTAATCAAATGGCTATTGTAGAGCCTTTATCTATTGGGGCTCATGCAATAAAAAGAGCAAATATAAAACCAAATGACTTTATAGCTGTAATTGGTTGTGGTCCAATTGGAATTGGCATAATGAAATTATCTCAAATTATTGGCTCAAAAGTAATTGCAATTGACACCAATGAGCAACGATTAAAATTCGCTATTGAAAAAATTGGTGTCGATTTTGCGGTTAGGGCCGGAAATGATTCAGTAATGAACGTTTCAAAAATAACTGATGGTAATTTCTGTTCCACTGTATTTGACGCTACGGGGAATAAATTGGCTCTAGAGTCAGGTCCAGATTACGTGTCACACGGTGGAACCTTTGTCCTTGTAGGCTTATTTAATGGTGAACTTACATACACACATCCTTTAGTTCATGCAAAAGAAATGTCATTAATGTGTAGCCGAAATGCAACATTAGATGATTTTAAATATGTAATGAGTGTCATCCACAAGTTTCCAACTGAATCATTTATTACTCATGATGTTCCATTTGGTGATATGATTAGTAATTTTCAAGAATGGATAAATCCAGATTCTGGAGTAATAAAAGCGACTGTTAGTTTCTGACTGAATTAAAACTATGTTTGATAAATGAGACCGGTGCTCCAAATTAAATTCTTGTTATTAATCTTTACGATAGCTAATGGTCAAAACAAAATCCATAAAAGCTCTTTAAAATCGATTGAATATTCTGTTACCACAGAAATAAACTATGCGGGTAATATGAATATGGCTCAGACCTTGGATGTATATATACCAAAGAACAGAAAACATAATAAGCTACCAGTTATTGTTAATATTCATGGAGAAAGTATTTTGTGGGGTAATGGTGATAAAATGTGGGGAGGAGATACACCATTTCTGTCTTACTTACAAAGTGGAAGTTTCGCATGTATTAAGATTAATTATCGCTTGAGTTCAGAATCAAAATGGCCAGCTCAGTTGTTCGACTGTAAAGCAGCCATTAGATGGATCAAAGGAAATGCTGAAAGATTTGGTTTTGATAAAAATAAAATTGCAGTACAAGGAGTACTTGCAGGAGGACACCTAGCTTTAATGTTAGGCTTAACAAGAAATGAAAGTAAATTGGAAGGTGATGTAGGTAACTATTTAAGTGAAGACAGTAAAATAAGCTGTATCGTAAGTGGTTTTTCACCATCCAATTTGGAGGAACTTGGTGGAGAGGAGGTAGAGTCACTTTTGGGGGGAGAAATTGACAGCTTTTCAAAAAAAGCTAATGAAGCATCTCCGATCAATTGGATTTCAAAAGAAAATGAATTACCTATATACTTGTATCAGGGCAATGCTGAAAAAAAAGTACCTATGCATCAAACAGATCTATTTTATAATCTCACTAAAAAAAGTAAATTCAAAGATGTTTATTATCAAAAAATAATAAATGGTAGTAAAAGAAATCTTCAAAGGGATTCAAAAATAAATAAACTCATTAACTCCAGAATTGAAGATTTTTATAAAAAGTACCTGTTGAAAAAAGATTTAGATATAGAAGTATCAGATTTATCTGTAAAATCAGCATTAATTGGAGGGGAAAGAAGGTAATGATAAAGAAAATAATCATAATATTATTATTTCCAGTTTTTTTATTTGGACAAAAATTGGATTATGCACAGGAGTTTAGTTATGAGATCTACAGGAACCTAGATTATGTTGGAAATGGAAACATCCGTCAAGCATTAGACATTTACATTCCATACAATAGAATTTCTGACAAATTACCTTTAATCGTTTATATTCATGGTGGTGGTTGGAGAAGAGGAAGTAAAAATTTTGCTGGGCGTGGGATGCCATACCTAAGGACTGGTCGATATATTTTTGCTTCAATTAACTATCGACTTTTAGATGAAGCTAATATATTGGAAATGATTTACGACTGTAAAGCAGCTATTCGTTATTTAAAGTCAAATGCAAAAAAATATGGTATTGATAAAAATAAAATTGGTGTTTGGGGTACTTCAGCAGGGGGTCATTTATCGGCTATGATTGGACTCACCTCCTCATCACAGGCACTAGAGGGGGATATTGGAGAATATAAAAAAGAAAATGGTGCTGTTACGTGTGCAGTAAATGCCTTTGGTCCGTCAAATTTTATGACCCAATTTAATTTATCTATTGAAAAGAATTTAGAAAAAAATCCACGATTTAAATCTTTTTTTAATAGTGATACTAAAGCCATAAGTTTAGCTTCTCCAATAACACATGCTGATAGTTCATGCATTCCATTTTTCATCTATCATGGAGGAAATGATAAAACAGTATTAATCGATGAGTCTGAAAATCTATATAGTAAACTAAAAGAATCTGGAGCAAAAGAAATTTACTTTCAAAGAATCACAAATGGTCCACATAGTGTTCGGCATGAGCGAATTACCCAACAAATGCTCAACTTTTTTGACAAATACCTGCACAACGATAAAACAGTAATAGTTGATGATAGTGAATTTTCCCTAAACTAAGTACTAATGAAAATTTATATTAAATTTTTGCTTCTAATTTTTTTGTCAGTTAATTGTTCCAAAAACTCGGAATCAATCGAAACACAAAGTGTTCAAAATTCAGATAATAATACTGAACAAAATCAAAATACAAATACGGATAATAGTGAACAAAATGAAAATTCTAATGTTAACAATGATGAAAATTCAAATAGTTTCAAAAAAATTATTTCAGACAACTACGATAATGAAAATTTTAAATTTGGAGCCACATTAAATTTCTACCAATTTAATTCTAATGTAGAAGATTTATTCCTTAGTGAATTTAATTATTTAGTAGCTGAGAATTCTTTTAAACAATCAATTGTTCACCCAGAACCTAACATTTGGAATTGGTCCAGAGTAAACGCATTTATAGATTTTGCAAAAAAACATAACCTTGAAATGAGAGTTCATGGTCCAATTGGACCTCAATCATCAATTTGGGCAAAAACGGACTCAAGAACAAAAGAGGAGCTTTCAAAAAATTACGAGGAGTTTTTAATTGAACTTTGCAAAAAAATCAATAACGAAAAAAATATAAAATGGATGGACGTAGTTAATGAGACAATTGATAAAAATGCAAATTGGACCTCCAATAAGGTAGGATCTGACAAATGGGAAAATCCATGGAAACAAATTGGTGAAAACGAAGACGGTATCCCAATATATATAATCAAATCTTTTGAAATTGCAAAGGAGTATGCACCAAATATTAGTCTAGTTTTTAATCAACATGCAGGAATGGAACCCAAAATGTGGGATAAGGTTAAAGAAACTGTTTTGTATTTAAAAAATAAAGGATTAAAAGTAGATGGATTGGGATGGCAGGCACATTTACGAGATAATGTAGTTCTTTCATTAAATAAGGAAAAACTTGACTACCTAAAATCTCTAATCGATTGGGCACATCAAAATGATTTAGATTTTCACATAACCGAAATAGATTATAGAATGATTGGAGATTCACCCTCTAATTTAGATTATGAAAGACAAGCAAATGGATATACAAATATTCTAAAAACTATACTATCTAGACGAAAAAATGGTGTTGTAACTTATAATACTTGGGGAGTATGTGATAAAAATGAGCCATCATTTCATGAATATAAATATATCTATGATTCAAATTTAAATCCAAAAAAAGCAGTTGAACTATTGAAAAACGCACTAAAGAGTAAAGATTTTCAAGTAAAATTATATGATTAGTTGTTTTATTAATAATAAATTCATTAAGTTGCTGATTATTATATATTTAAAATATGAGACTTTTTATTTTACTACTACTTTTTTGCTTTAACCTAAAAGCTCAAGATAATTTTGATGAATATGAATTCAAGCTTTACAAAACAAGTGAAGAAATAGTTCCTTTGAAAAAAACCTCAGAGACAATTGGAAAATGTTGTCAACTTGGTAAGGCGATGTCTAAGCTAACTGGTGGATTGAGTGACGTATATTTAACACAAAGCGAGAGAAATATTGACGGATCATATACAGTATTTTTTGTCAGCATGTTTTCAATTGGTTTTGATACTGAATTAACTCAGTTTGGAGTTGAAAATCCTACCGCAAAAATTTCAAGTTTTAACTTAGCAAATGAGGCTAAATTTGACCTTCTTCATGAGTTAATGATAAAAGGTTATAAAGAATTTAAAGCGCATCCTATTGTAAAAAAAATAATGTATGCAGATATTTCTCATGTTTTAGAGGGTGGAGAAAATGAAGGTGATAAATTACTATTAAGATTTCATAATAAACGAATTGTTAAGTATGTATCCTTTCAATTATTTGACGGAGAAACAGGCGATAAAACATCTGGAAGACCAATTTTTTCGAAATTTATAGGCCAACTCTTTGGATCAACTGAGATAATTGATACAGATAATTAGATTAGCTTTTATTTGGATTATTTAATTTCTTGATTTATTCCTTACATTTAAAATAATGAAGCCTACTAATCTTCTCTTGTCACTTCTTATTTTATTATTATTATCCTGCAAACAAATAATAGATAACACCCCTCCTAACCTAATATTGATAATGACTGATGATCAGGGCTGGGGTCAAACGGGATTTTATAATCATCCTGTTTTAAAAACTCCAAACCTAGACGCGATGGCTGAAAATGGAATTCGATTTGACCGGTTCTACGCAGCTGCACCAGTCTGCTCTCCCACCCGCGCAAGTATATT
>MDTE01125905.1_pt1 | contig 15392 bp, 6 predicted proteins | sample 811231 | NCBI WGS metagenome assembly MDTE01 (sample SAMN05326651, study PRJNA326480) | marine metagenome | isolation source: seawater | place: Indian Ocean: Red Sea | collected 2010 | reverse complement strand
TACAATAGATTTTGTTTCAAATGGTTTTAAGCATAGATCAAACCATCCCGATGCTGCGAATGCAGCCGATTACTTGTATATGGCTTTTGCTGATAACTTATATGGAAGTTCGTTTGTAGATAATATTAGAGCAAAGTGATAGAAGTATATGATAAATAAATGTATAAATAGTAACGATAGGAAAAACAAATGGCAGCAATAATTACAGAAAAGTTTAGACAACACAATGCAGATCAGTTTTATGAGTCTTTTAGTGAGGCATCTGCCACAACCTATTATCTTATGATAGGTAAATCTACTCCCTTTACTACTGGAACTTCTGGTGGTTCAGATGATTCTCCACCTACTCCTGCTGATAATGAGAGTGAAGAATATTATACTTGGGATTCTGCCATAGCCTCAAAGAAAATTGCTTCCTCTAATGTAACGTATGCTATTCCTCGTAGAGACTGGGCTAACAGTACAACTTATGATATGTATGAACATGATATTAGTTCTTCCAATACAACAACTTCTGGAGCAACAAACTTATATGACTCCACGTTTTTCTTTAGAACTTCTGATAACCGTGTTTATATTGTTCTTGATAATAATAGTGGTAGTGCTTATGCCGGTGCAGAACCTGAATCTGAATCAACTTCAAGTTTTGTTTTAGGTGGATATACTCTTAAATATATGTACACGATTACCGCATCTGAACAAGCTTCATTTTTAACAACAGATTTTATGCCAGTATCTACAGATAGTACAGTGGCCGCAGCTGCTACAGATGGTGCAATCGAATCTATCAGGATAACAAATCAAGGAAGTGGTTTAACTGCAGCTACAGGAACTTACTATGCAGCTGTTTATGGTGATGGCTCTAACGCAGGAACATCAAGTGGTGCTATTGTTAAATTTAAAGTAGGGGATGATGACAAAATTGAGTATGTTACTTCTGGTACTTCCGGCGTGCAAAGTGGTGGTTCTGGTTACACATATGGAACGGTTAATTTAGGTACTGGTTATACATACTCTGATGCAACATTATCAACCCAAGTTGATATTGGTGGTACTGGTGCAGCTATTGAAGTAATAATTGGCCCCAAAGGTGGTCATGGCTCTGATGCTGTTAAAGAACTTGGTGGACATTATGTAATGTTACAAACAAGTCTAGAAGGTGCGGATAATGATGACTTCTTAACAGGGAATGATTTTAGAAATATTTCTCTTGTGGCTGACCCCACAACTTATGGAACGTCTACAGTAGGAACTGCTACAACTTATAGAAATGTTTTTGCGATGAAGTTTAGTGGAAGTCCTGGCACTTTCCAAGTAGATGAAAAAATTTCTCAAGCAACAACTGGTGCTATAGGTAAGGTAGTAGAGTGGGATAGTACACTTAAAATTCTTTATTACCAACAAGAAAGACACGCAGATTATGGAACTAGTAGTACAACTGGTCAAAGGGTTGCGTTTAGTGCTGCATATACTGTTACTGGTGCAACCTCTGGTGCGACAGGGACACCAGATGCCTCTGCTGATTCAGCAGTAACATTATCTGGTGGAAATACTATCACGTTTACGGATGGTCATGCAAATCCAGAATTACAACCTGACAGTGGAAATATACTTTATCGTGAAGCACGAAAACCAATATCGAGAGCTACAGACCAAACAGAAGATATTAAAATCATAGTGGAATTCTAAAATGGTTCAAAAAACTAATCTTAATGTCTCACCATATTATGATGATTTTGATGAGACAGATAATTTTCATCGTACATTGTTCCGGCCAGGTTTTGCAATTCAAGCGAGAGAACTGACACAATTACAATCAGCACTACAAAATCAAATAGAAAAACATGGAAGTCATATTTTTAAAGAGGGTGCGGTTGTTATTCCGGGCGCAGTTCAATTTAATACTTCATATTATTCTCTTAAATTAGCAACAACATTTGCTAGTGAAACTGTTGACCCTTCACAATATTATAGTTCATCTACACCAGTTACAATTACTGGTGCAACAAGTGGAGTGACTGCTGTTGTTATTGGATATGATGTTGCAACAACCACAGATCAACCAACTCTTTATATACGATATGTAAAAACTGGAACAGATAATGTAACTAAAGTATTTGCTGATGGTGAAAATATTTCTGCTAATACTGGTGTAACTCATACAACAAGTTATTCTTCTGGTGTAGTATCTGCAACAACATATACTTCTAATTTTAGTGCAGCTGCTGGTGATACTGCAGCAAATCTTAAAGGTTCTACAGGGCCAGCATCTAGACAAGGTTCCGCAGTTCACATTCAAGCAGGTGTATATTATATTCGGGGTTTCTTTGTTACTTGTTCGGAAGAAACTCTTGTTCTTGACAAATATGACAATTCTCCATCTTATCGTGTTGGGTTTACTGTTACAGAGACACTTGTTACACCAGAGTCGGATACTAGTTTATTAGACAATTCTACTGGTTCTACCAATTATGCTGCAAAGGGTGCACATAGACTTAAAATTTCATTGGCTCTCAGTAAGCTTGATAGAAGTTCAACTGCTGATGGTAGTTTTGTTCAGTTGATGGATGTAAAAAATGGTATCATACAACAAATAACAAGAGCAACTGAATATTCTGTATTAGAAGAAACATTAGCGAGAAGAACTTATGATGAATCTGGTGATTACACTGTTAGACCATTTCAGTTTAAGATGCAAGAAAGTGTTGATACAACTGTAGGAAACGAAGATTTCACTGGAGCATTTACATCAGGGGACGATACGGATGATGGAAATACTGCAAGTACATCATTATTAGCATTAAAAGTAAGTCCGGGCAAAGCTTATATTAAAGGTTATGAGATAGAGAAGATCGCACCTACATTTAAAGACATTACTAAGGCTAGAGATTTTGATACTGTTAATGCTGGTATATCTACTTTTAGTGTAGGTAATTATGCTTTCATAGAAAATGTTTATGGTACTCCAGATGTAACATTTATTAGTGGTGAGACAACTGCATTTAATACTCTCCAATTATATGATGCTGCTATATCTAGTAGAGGTACAGCAAGTGGTAATCTTATAGGGGTTGCTCGAGCAAGGTCAATAGAATATTATTCTGGTACTCCAGGCTCAACATCAACGGATAATAAATCTGTATATAAACTTTATATGTTTGATATTCAACCATTTACTCAATTAACATTAAGTGGTACACCTAGCCCTACTCTTTTAGCAAATCATGCAAATGGTGGTGTTCAAGTTAAAGGTTCTACTTCTGGTGCAACTGGTTTTGTTTATGCTTCTGGAACTTCCACAACTACAGTAAATTTAACGAATGTTGTAGGTACTTTCTCAAGTGGTGAAACAATTACAGCTTCTGATTCTAGTGAAACAGGAGGTATTGTAGAAGATTCTACAAATACTGATGTTACCATATCAAAAATTAGAGTATTTTCTTTTTCTGATGCCCAATCAGTATATATGGATGATGCTGATGCAGGCCAAGACTTCACTGCTGATTTTGTTTTAGAGAGTGCATCTGGAGAACTTGGTACTATTGGATTGGAAAATGCAACTGGTTCAATCCAAATTGAACGGGCCAGTGACGGTGATGCTATAGGATTAGAAATTAGAGAAGTAGCCAGACTTAAAGAAACAGAAAAAAATAGAGCAATATTTAAATTACCAAAGAAAGTTGTTAAAACACTTTTAACTACATCAAATGCTGGTGCTACGGATACACAATATACAATTAGACGGCAGTTTACAGGAACAACAAACGCTTCTGGTGTTGTAACATTCAATGCTGGAACAAATGAAACTTTCGTATCTTTTGCAGAAAAAGATTTTACAATGTCTATTTTAACTGCTGGTGGTGGTGGTGCTACTGGTGCTCAAGGTGATCTTGTAAGTCTATCTGGTAAAACCTCTGGTCATGGTTCTGGTGTGTTAACTGTAACAGATAATACTATTTTAAAGAGTTCTGCTAAAGTTAAATTGTCTGCAACAATTCTTAAAACATCTGTTACTCAAAAATCAAAAACAACAAATTTAATGAAACAGTGTAAGGTTACAGATGCAGCAACTCATGCATATGGAACAAGACCTACCGATAGAACAATATCTTTAGGTAGAGCGGATGTATTTAACTTGGCTGCAGTGTATGATTCAGAAGATACCTCGACTGATGCATCAGCACCAGAATTAACTGTAGGAAGTATTACAGGCACATTTACGAGAGGTGAAAAAATTACTGGTTCTTCTTCTGGAGCAGTTGGTAGAATTATTGATACAACAAGTCCTATAAGTTTTGTTTATAAATCTGGAACATTTACAACATCTGATACAATAACTGGTGCTTCATCTGGAGCTACTGCTACAGTATCAGCAGTTTCATTGGGTAGTGATGTTGTTACTAGTAGATATGAGTTGGATACAGGTCAACGAGATAATTTTTATGATATTGCACGAATAGTTAGAAAGCCAGGGAGTGCAACACCTACAGGACACCTTTTAATTGTTTATGATTATTTTGAACATGGTTCTGGAGATTTAATGACAGTGGACTCATATGTTGATTCTGCTGATCAAATGGATTATGAAGATATTCCTACTTACTCTGCAACTAAAGTTGATCCTGACGCACCCAAACCTTCCGGCTTGTTTCCTCTTACTGACACTTATGATTTTAGACCAAGGGTTGAAGATATTGCTGGTTCTTCCTCTACGCTTGCAACCGTAGATGAAATTACAGGAAATTCGTTTAATTTCTATGCAAGACAATATGATGGTACTGGTGCTTCAACCGTAGATGTTTGTCAGCCAGGAGCAAGTATACAATCTGATTTTGAATATTATCTTCCTAAAATTGTTGTTGTATCTATGAATTCAAATGGTGATATCTTAGTAAATGAAGGAACTGGTGCTGAAAATCCAAATACACCAAAACTTCCAGAAAATACTATGAAATTGGCTACTGTAAGTTTACCTGCATATACGCGTAAACCTTCTGATACAACAATAACAAGAGAAAAAAATCAACGATTTACAATGAAAGATATTGGTGAATTAGAAAGACGTATAGATAATGTAGAATATTATACTGCCCTTAATATGCTTGAACGTCAAGCAGAAAGTTTTGAAGTAACTGATGCTAATGGTCTTAGTAGATTTAAGGCTGGATTTGTTGTTGATAATTTTGCTGGTCATAGGGTTAGTGATACAGAACATAAAGATTATGAATGTTCTATAGATATGCAGAAAGGTCATTTGCGACCAAAACATACAACCAAAGGTCTTTTTTTAGAAGAAAATATTTCTTCAGATACAGCAAGAACAGCAGTAGGTTATAAAAAAACGGGTGATCTTATAACCCTTCCTTATACTGAAGAAAATCATATTTCACAACCTTATGCTTCAAGAGTAGAAAAAGTAACTCCATTTTTATCTCAATCTTGGGCAGGAATAATTTCAATTTCACCAGATTCAGATGAATGGTTTGAAACTGAAGTAGCTCCAGAACTTGTAATTAATGTGGAAGGTAATTTTGATGCTGTGGCTACAGCTGCAGAAAATCAATTAGGAACAGTTTGGAATTCTTGGGAAACTCAATGGTCTGGTTCAACTACACAAAGACGAAGAGTGGGGGGAGATCGTGTTAGGGTAATAACTACAGGTACAGAACAACAAAGAAGAACTGGAATACGAACTGAAGTTGTTGAACAAATAGATAGAGAAACACAAGGTATGCGGGTTATAAGTCGAGCAGTAATCCCTGTACTTAGAGCCAGAACGATAACATTTACAGGATACAATTTTAGACCGAATACGAGACTTTATGCTTTCTTTGATAAAGTAGATGTTAATTCTCATGTAACTCCAGCAAGTTCATCTTATTCTGATGTTGCAACTCCTGTTGCTGGTAGTAAAATAATTAGTGATCCAAGTGGTAAAGTTGAGGGTACTTTTGTGATACCTGATCCTAAAGTTCAAGGTTCACTTCAATTTAAAACAGGAGAATTACAATTTAGACTAACATCAAGTTCTAAAAATTTAACAGGCACTGATGCATCTGTTGATAGTAATTCTACTGCTGATGCTCTTACAGATGAACTTAGTACAGCTGGAAGTGCAATATATTTTTCTCAAGGTATTCTTGAAACAGAACAAGAAACTATTATTGCAACTAGAAATGCTATTGTAGAAAGTAGAAATGTAAATGAAACAAGAGTTTTAACCCAACAATCTGTGAGAGTTGAAACAGAGGATTTCGGAAATTGGGGCGGCGCTGACAATGATCCACTTTCTCAAACATTTTCAGTACAAGGAGCAAAGGATGGTGATGGTAGATTTGTAACATCTGTTGATGTTTATTTTTCTGCTAAAGATGATACACTTCCTGTTTGGATGGAAATAAGAAATACGGTTAACGGTTATCCAGGCCCTAAAGTATTACCATTTGGTAGAAAAGTTTTAGAACCTTCAAGTGTTAATACTTCTAGTACTGGTGCAACTGCAACAACATTTACTTTTGATTCACCAGTTTATTTGAAGGGAGGTATAGAGTATTGTGTTACTTTATTATCTCATTCCCAAGAGTATAAAGTTTGGATAGCTAGAATGGGTGAAAATGATGTTGGTGATACCAGAATAATTTCTGATCAACCTCATATTGGTATATTGTTTAAGTCTAGTAATAATACTGCTTGGCAACCATCGTATTTAGAGGATTTAAAGTTTACTTTGAAAACTGCTAAATTTACTACATCAACAGCAGGAACGGTAACTTTAGTTAATTCTGCATTACCAACAAAAACTCTTAAAAATAATCCTATAATTATGACAGGGGGTGATGCAACGGTACAGGTTAAACATAAAAATCATCATATGTATTCGACAAGTAATAATGTTACTATTGCTGGGGTTTCTAGTGGAATAACTACAACATTGAATGGAGCTATTACAGCTGCAGCAACTTCCTTGACTTTAACAAGTGGTACTAATTTTGATGATACCTCTGGTAAGTATTCTAGAACAACAGCTAATGAATGGTGGATAAAAATTGGTGATGAAGTTATGAAGTACACTTCCATAAGCACAAATTCTGTATCCAGTATTTCAAGAGGACAACAAGGTACTACTGCAGCTACACATGCTGATGGAGCAACTGTTGAATTGTACATGATACATAAAGTTCCATTATATGAAGTTAATAAAACACATACAGCAATTGCAAACATAGGTATTGATGATTATACTTTTGAATTAACAACTTCACCTGTAACTGATGGTTCTACTGGTGTTGCTGAAGTTGGTGGTAGTTCGGTAACTGCTACCGAAAACGCAATGTTAGATCATATGAAAACTTTGATTGGAGTAATGGAACTTCCTAATACTAGTATTAGCTCTACAATTAGACCAACTACTGCAACAAGTCCAAATGGTTCTCAAACTTCATTTAATACAGTATCTTCTGTTAATGCTAAAACATTTCCATTAAATGAAAATTATAAATTTGATGTTCCTCATATGGTTTGTTCTGGTATTAATGAAACAAATGAACTTAGTGGTTTAAAGTCTTGTTTCATGGATATAGTGATGAACACAACATCTGAATCAGTATCACCAGTTATTGACTTACAACGATGCACTTTACTAGCAACTGGAAACAGATTGAATAATATAGATAGTTCTTCTGATGTATATCCTACTTCTGAATATTTTGCTTCAACAGAACCAGATGGTGATAATAATGCTTCAATCTATCTAACGAAACAGGTTGCCCTAGAAAATCCTGCTACTGCTCTAAAAGTATTATTTGCTGCCCATCGTCCAGCAACGTCTGAAATTAAAGTTATGTATAAAATTTTAAGAACTGATGATTCTTCAGATTTTGATGATTTAGGATATAAGTATTTTAATACAACTGGTGTTGATGATCAGAATGTTTCAGCTTCAGCAGATGAAGAAGATTTTAAAGAATATATTTTTACTGCTGGTGTTACAGATGATGGATTAGGAACACCACTTGATGAATTTGTTGCATTCCAGATAAAAGTTATTATGCAAGGTACAAACTGTGCTGAACCACCTAGAATAAAAGATTTTAGAGTGATGGCATTGGTGACATAAAATGAGTACAGAAAGATTTATTCAAGTAGAAGGCCATCCAGATTTATCAAGAGATATTAATAGTGGAGCCATAGTAAATCGTAATCGTAGTGCTTATGAACAAGCTAAAAAAAGAGCAAAAGAAGCTCAAGTAACAAGAGATGAAATACGAACTGCAACGAGAGAGATAAATAATATAAAATCTGAGATGCATGAAATAAAATCTCTATTAAAAAAACTAGTGAGTAAAGAATAATGGCAATTACAGCAACTGCAATTCAACCAGAAAATTCTTTAGAGGAATTTAGAATACAATTCAATAATCTTGTTGTAGATGTTGAAGGTGTTTCTGGCGGTAATACATTTACTCAAACAATTATTTTTGAGGGTGCTACTGCTGATGCCTATGAGACAACGGTTCTTGCTACAGACCCCACAGCAGATCGTACCATCACGTTGCCGAATGCTACTGGTACAGTTATAACTACTGGAAACTCAGCTGATCCTACAACTACGACAAGTTCTGGTGATGCAGACCATGTACTTGTAAATGATGGTGGTGTACTGAAAAAAATTACTCCTGCCAATCTTGGTGTTGGTACTCCTACAACGATCACCTTGGCAGCAACAAATACCACAGATGCTACACACTATCCTTTATTCTCTAGTGCTGCAACTGGAAATGAAGAACCAAGAACAGATACAGGGTTAACCTATAATCCAAATAGTGGACTTTTAACTACGGCCACGGTAACACTTACTGGAGCACTTAATCTTGCTGATGATCAAAAGGTTGTATTAGGTGGTCACTCTGATGTTTCTTTACGATACGATGAGACTACTACAGATTCCCTTATTATTTCTGCTGATGTAGATGATGCTGCATTAGGTATCATACTTCAGGCTGACGCTGGTGCAGATGCCGGAGATGAATGGAAACTTAATGTTGCTAATGGTGGTGTATTAACACTTGGTAACGATATAGCATCAGCAGGTACTCATGCAACTCTCTTAACGATTACTCCAAACTCAACTGCAGCAAACTCAACACACGCATTTATTGGTATACTTAGTGCCAGTGGTGGATTAAGAGTTGCTGATGGTGGGTATATAGGTTCTGCAACCGATACTGATGCCATAGGAATTTCTTCTGGTGGGGATGTTTCACTTACTGGTGGTAGCTTAAGTCTTATAGATCAAGAAAAAATTATTCTTGGGTCAAATAGTGATATTTCACTTGCATATGATGAGACTACAACTGATTCTTTAGTTATTTCTTCTGATGTAAATGACGCTGCATTAGGTATTATTCTTCAGGCTGATGCCGGAGCTGATGCTGGTGACGAATGGAAATTAAATGTAGCCAACGGCGGAACAATGACATTAGGTAATGATATTAATTCTGCTGGTACTCATGTAACTATGTTAACCATTACACCAAACTCCACAGCAGCAAGTTCAACGATGGCTTTTGTTGGTAGTATTACGACAGCTGGTAATGCAGTAAAAACAGTTGGTTTAGAAACTATTTGGGTTCCCGCCTCTGCCATGTATCCCTGTACAACAAATGGTTGTTCTGAACTTACTCAAGTAGAAACTACAGCAAACCAGCCAGAAATGAAGGTTTTAGATTTTGATAAAGACAGTGATGAATTTGCCCAATTTACGGTAGCATTTCCTAAATCTTGGAACGCAGGAACAATTACTTATAGAGCATTTTGGTTCGGTCTTGCTGCAACAACTGGTGTTGCTTGGGCTCTACAAGGAAGAGGTGTTGCGGATAATGCTGAATCAGTTGGAGCTTTTGGAACTGCTGTTGTGGTTCAAGATGATTCACAGGGAGATGCTACTGAAGTATTAGTAAGTCCAACGAGTGGTAATGTAACAATTAGTGGAGCAGCAGACGATACCCTAACATTTTTCCAGATATATAGAGATGTATCTGATGGTAATGACGATATGGCTGGAGATGCCAGACTTGCGGGAATTCAAATATTCTACACAACTGATGCTGCCAATGACGCATAATGGAGAACTTGGATGAGTTTTGGTTATCAAGTATTAGGATTTGGAGCGTTCCCAAGTAGAGAAAAAGGTTATTGTCCAGCTGCAGCGGTATATTTTGATGGTGCTGCTGATTATATGACTTGGACTCCTCTTCAAGCAGGAAGTAGCAATCGTAAGTGTACAATATCTTTTTGGGTCAAAGATACTATGACAGGATTTGGAGCATCTAGTCCTGTTCTAGTTGCTGGGCCTCATAATACAAATTATGCTGGTGTTTTTATAACAAGCGCGGAAAGATGGCTTTCAGAACGATACAATTCTTCTGACGGCACCGATGCATGGAACGAGCAGGTGAATGGATTTTCTCGCGATATTTCAGCATGGAGACATATTGTTGTTTCTCATGATCACACAGATGGCACGGCCGGTGATCGTGTTAAGATTTTTATCAATGGTGTTTTAGAAGCCGCTCAAGGATCACCAACTAATCCAGGCACAAGTCAGGATTTAACTTTGGGTTCAAATACTTTACATAGTATTTGTAAGTTAGGATCAACAGGAGTTTATTTCTCAGGTTGGTTAGCAGATATAATATATCTTGATGGACAGTCAATTGAAGCTGGAGATGTGGCAATTGGTGATTTTGGCGAGACTGACGCATCCACAGGTATGTGGGTTCCCAAAAATCCAGCTGACGCAGGGTTTACATTCGGAACTAATGGGTTTTGGCTACCATTTAATGATTCCGAAAATATTGGGGCAGATGGAAATACTGGAAATACTAAAGGTCTTCAATTAAACGGTGGATTAACGAGTAACTATTCTCCCGGCACAGTAACAGGATTTGCCCAATTTGACTGTGGTACTGGAGTAAATAGTGGAAATGGGCCGTACAGTGTTGCATTGTGGGCCACTCCAACTTCTCTTGGAAGTAATGATGGAATATTTCAATTGGGAGGCAACTTTACTTCAACTGATTCTGGAAGTTTGAGAATTGCAGCAAGTACAGGTAGTATTTCGTGGTGTAGGGCTGGAGTTGGAAATCTTACCTCAACTACAACCCCTCTTTCCGCAGGAACAGAGTCATTTATAGGACTCACACATACTGGAACAGGGAATTTTAATAGTACTAATACAAAAATTTACCATAATGGTACTTCACAAGGCCTTAGTACCGATAGCTTTGCACAATCTACCTTAACAACATTTGGTGCAATAGGTATGCAGACAGGAGGTACATCTCGGCAAGATTTTACTGGTAGAATAAGACACTTTATGGTTTGGAATGAGGTTCTTGATGCAGATGAGATGCTTTCTCTTTACAACTCTGGTACTCCTATAAGTCCCGAAAGTAATACAGGGAATTATGATAGCTCAACTGGACTAGTGCATTATTTTCCAATGACAGAAGATTCTGGAATATATTTGGAAGATAAGAAAAATACCAAGCGCGCTTGGATTCAAGAACACATTGGAGATGCTGCTGGTACTTCTACAGGCACGGCAAAAACAAGAAATTCATTTACTCCATACAGTGTTGGCCAAGAGAACAAGGCTGTTGATGGCCCAAATAATGTTAGTACTCATTCCTTTACAAAATATGTAGCCTGGGGTCATGGTAGTGGAACTTTAACTAATAATAATTTAACTTTAGCGGGGGGTGGTTCTTATGATATGCGTGTATCCAATATGCGATTAAATCATCTTGCATATTGGGAAGTTCGTTGTGATGCTAGATCGGCACCAACAAGTGATGGAGATCGAACATGGGCCGGTGTGGGGTCTACAGGAATTCCTGCGTTTACAGGTACGAATGCCCATTTAACATCTACTAATGTTAAAATTTGGGGAGTAGATAATGCTTGGCAACCTTATGCAGATGGGACTAGTAGTGGAACTGCGGGAACTGATGCCGCTTCTGACAGTGGTTGGGATGTTGGAGAGGTTGCCTGTTTTGCTATACGAACAGATGGTACAGATTCAGATTTATGGATAGGTGCTGATCAATCAACTGCTTGGATTGGTGGTGGAAACCCTGCAACTGGAACAACTCCAACACTTACAATTAGTAGTAAAACTGCTGATCAACTTTATGCTGCAATTGGTAGTTATTCTTCAACAGATCAACTTACAGGACTATTTGTTGAAAACAGTTGGCACCATTCTCCACCATCAGGATTTTCAGCTATAACAGCAGATACATATACTGGTATAGGAAATAGTCTTGTTTGGGATATTGAACATAGTTCTCTAGATCATGCCACCTCAGTTATAGATTCTGTTACTGAAGGGAGGCGAAGAGCTACAGTTACATCTAATAACTCTAGTACAATTTTTTCTAGTATGGCCTCTCCCGAAAGTGGAAAATTTATTGTACGTTTTGTTAATAGAGATGCTTCCAATAACAATAATATTCTGGTAGGGTTAGCATCTACCCACCTAGACATTCCATTATATACTGCTCCAGCTGGCATTGGTTCTACAGGAAATGTTGGAATTATTTATCGTTTTGCCGGTGGGTATCTCTATAAAGATGGAGCCCATAATAATGTCCAATATACCGCTGCAGAGGCAAACTTAGATAATGTTGATTATGCTTGGGATGCTTCTACAGGTAAGGTTTGGCTTCGTGTGAATGGAACATGGCAAGATGGAGAAGGAGAGACAGGTGGTGGTAGTGATGATATATCTGGTGCTGGGTCAGGAAATGTAGGTACTCTTACTACTGGGCATCAATATGCATTTGCGGCGTCAATGTGGGATACAACCTCTATTTCTATAGAGGAAGTACCAGATGCTGAAATGCCAGCAGGGTATAAAAATTTTAATACTTCTGGATTTCCAACACCTTCTGTTACTACACCTACTGATTATTTCAACACAGTTTTATACACCGCAAACAATACTGACGGGCATGAAATAACAGGGGTTGGTTTTGCACCAGATATGGTTATCATCAAGGATAGAGATACAGTTGCATCACACGCTATATTTGACAGAGTGCGAGGTGTATCTTCTACAGCAAACAATTTTATGGTTCCGAATAATACTGATGCAGAAAATTCGGGTGGTTACACTAATACTATGGTTTCTCTCGACAGTGATGGCTTTACTCTTGATGACGATAGTAATGATCAACGAGTAAACTATGGAGGTTCGATGGTGGCTTGGTGTTGGAAAGCTGGTGGTACTGCTACTACAACTAGTCCAGCAGGATCACTTGCAAGTACCAGTTCTGTAGCTGCTCATGGTGGGTTTAGTATTGTTAGTTACACAGGTACAGGATCAGCAACTACTGTTGGCCATGGATTATCCAGAGCTCCGGGCATGATGATTATTAAACAGAGGGACGATACTGGTAATAATTGGATCGTGTATCATGATCACAACACTGCTGCTCCAGAAACAGATTATTTAATATTAAATTCAAATGCTGCAACGGCTGATCTTAATACAATTTTTAATGATACAGCACCAACTGCTACAGTGTTTAGTATCGGTACAAGTGGTCATGTAAACGAAGATGATCACAAATATATGGCGTATTGTTTTGCTCGAACTCCTAATGCTATCGGGATTGGCTCGTATTATGGAAATGGTAATGCAGATGGCCCAAGAGTTTTTGTTGACGATGGTTCATGTGGCTTCCTGCCGGCGTTTGTTATGATTAAAGCAATGGATCAAGCAGAGAGTTGGTGGATAGGTGATAATAAAAGGACCGCTTACCAGCAAGATAATCCACCACTACTAGAACTCAACACCACCGCTGCTGATGAAACTGGATGGAGTGGAAATCCACCATTCGATTTTATGAGCAATGGGTTTAAAATTAAACGCACAGGCGGTGCTTTTAATACTGATGGGAAGGTATACCTTTACATCGCATTTGCTGCCAGTTCATTTGCTGTGAATAATAGACCATTCTCATAAGTATAAAACTTATAAATAAGTAGAAAGGATTGTAATATGGCCATACCTTCTACAAAAACAGAATTAAAATCATATTGTAAAAGAGCTTTAGGTGATGGAGTTATTGATATTAATATTTCTGATGATCAACTTGATGATCGTGTAGATGAAGCATTACAATATTTTTCTCAATATCATTATGACGGTGTTGAGAGAATGTATCTTAAACACCAAATAACAGATACAGATATAACAAGAGCAAGGTCAGATGCATCTGCTACAGCAACTGATACTGCTGATAACTCAATTACTGCTACTTGGAAAGAAGGAAAGAATTTTATTCCTATTCCTAGTACGGTTTTATCAGTAATAAAAGTTTATCCTCTAACTGATACTGGTGGTGGTGGAAGTTTATTTGATGTTCGTTATCAATTAAGATTGAATGATCTTTATGATTTTTCGTCAACATCAGTTATGCATTATTCTCAAACGATGCAACATTTAGATTTTCTAGAGCATATTCTTGTTGGAGAAGTTCCCATACGATTTAATCAACATGGTAATCGTTTGTATCTAGATATGGACTGGCAAAATGATATTGTAGCTGATGAGTATATTGTTATAGAATGTTATCGTAAACTTGATCCAACAACATATACAGATGTTTATGATGATATTTTTCTTAAAAGATATGCAACCACATTGATTAAAAAACAGTGGGGAGCAAACCTTTCTAAGTTTAATGGTGTTGCAATGCTTGGTGGTGTTACCATGAATGGGGAAACTTTATATAGTCAAGCATTAGAGGAACAAAATAAGTTAGAGGAAGAAATTCAATTGGCTTTTGAGTTACCAGTGAACTATATGGTGGGGTAATCTTATGGCAGTCAATAGACATTTTCATACAAGTGGTGTAGCTGCAGTAACTACAGAACAAAATTTATATAGAGATTTAATAACAGAGGCCATTCAAATTTATGGCCATGATGTTTATTATATAAATCGAACATTGGTTGCTGAAGATACTGTTTTGGGTGAAGATTCTTTATCAGTGTTTAGAGATGCTACAAAAATAGAAATGTATATGGAAGATAGTGATGGGGGTTTTGCTGGTGAACGAGAGATAATGAATCAATTTGGTTTACAGAATTTGAGTGAAGCAACATTTGTAGTCTCAAAAGAAAGATTTCAAGGAAAAACAAAACAGATAACAATAGAATCTGGAACAGAATCTACCGAAGGGGGTTCTATACTTTTAGAGTCTGGTTCAATTTCATCTTCTATAGACTTAGAGGGTGAGGATTTTTATATCATTAATGAAACGGATGCAACGGATTCTGATAGACCATATGAAGGGGATGCTCTATATCATCCTATATTG
>MDTE01186285.1_pt1 | contig 15394 bp, 12 predicted proteins | sample 811231 | NCBI WGS metagenome assembly MDTE01 (sample SAMN05326651, study PRJNA326480) | marine metagenome | isolation source: seawater | place: Indian Ocean: Red Sea | collected 2010 | reverse complement strand
TCACGACCAGATGTGTCAGGTATATTCAAGTATGTATGGAAATGGGTATATGGGTAAATAGAAGCGGAATCATAAAAGCCGCACCCAAATTGCTGTGAAAAAAGAATATTTAGTGTAAATGTTTTTAAATAAGTAGTTTTTCCGGATTTGTTAGGTGAACTAATAACAATATTTTTTTCCAACGTTCCGTCATTAGAAATAGGGTCTTCGTGAACGTGTGGAGGGTAAATTTGGTTTTGAATATGTGTGGTCTCTTTATTGTAGGTAGCATAGTTCATTCGTTTAGATTGGATATGTGTTCCAAGTTGGCAAATATTATCCAAGTAGCCTTCAAAACCCATAGCATATAACAATGATTGTTCCAAATCTTGATTTTCAAAGATTTCATACATACACCGAAGACGGTAACCATTTTGAGAGAACTGTGTAAATACATTTTTAAGTGGAGGTAAATCAGCTAAACGTTCTTGTAAAGAGACCAATTGAGAAATATGCTTTCGGATATCATCTCGGAAAGGTTCATATGTAGAGCATTCAGAGCTGATAACAATGAAATGACGCATTTTCTCTATGGAATTAGTAATGAATGTTTTGGTGTAGGTAAGAGCGTGATGCATCCGTTCCATATTTCTTTTGAATTTGAAACAAGAGTCGATATTCTGATAAATCCCAAGTAAATACAATCCAAGAGTAACCAAGAAGTAAAAGATTTTATCAAAAGACAAAGAAGTAAGGTTAGTTAGAGACCTCCCAATGAAATGATTTTTAGCAATCTTCTTCAATGTGTCAATATAAGTAGAAAAGGTAATGGGTATACTTTGTATTTTTAAGAGTATAAATGGAAAAATAAGAAGAAGAATCGGCAGTAATAAACTAGTAACAGGGGACAATATATGGAGGGCAGATAGAACTTGTAAAAATGTTCCGGAACGGTTCAAGTCTGAAAATCTTTCCCACTCAATGAAGGCATATGTTTCAAGGAAATGTGGGTCTCTTTTGAACATTCCCCATGTTTCAACCATTTTATTAGCTTCATTTGGTGACATTTGTTGGTTTAGTCTAGAATCAAAGACATTACGAATAATGGTTTGAGTGTCATTTAAAAAGACAACATCATTAGTAAAATATTCGCTCCATTTAGGAATCATTTTAGAAGCAAACGAATTGGATGGAGTTAATATTGTTTGATAAACAGATTTTCGTTGATTGTCTGAATCGGTCCCATTGTTACCTTGTGTAATGTGTACTAGTTCAAGGTCAGATTGTAATGATGAAGACAAATTATATTTTTTTTCTAAATAACAAACCGGTAGATGGAATGAAGATAGTTCTGGAACTTCATCATTTTCGTGTAACTTAATATCTGGTTCCATACAAAAATACTGATTTAATAACATATTATGCATATACAGAGACGTGTGAAACAAATAATAATGGTCTAACGCATAATAAAAAAAATAGTATAAACATTACTATATATACCCTATAAAGCAAATGTCGTGTTATACATTTGAAGATTACCGAGATATGTTATTTAGTGGTGTATGTGTAAAATTAAATGATACAACGGAAGATAAGATACACGTATTGAACAGCGAAATAAATGATTATGTAAAAACGTTACCAGTGTTAGAGGATAATTATAAGAAGCGATACAAAAGAAACCATAAAGGGTATATTCACACAGGACAGCCATCTTCGCCAACAAACCAATCAAATTTCAAGAGTAGTGGACAGGTAAGTCCGACAGCAAATGCGATAAATATATATAGTGAAAGTGTTTGGAATAAGGAAATAGTGTTCAATAAGAAGCCATCGGTAATGAAAGAAGGAAAAGAGGGTCATTATAATGAATTGAAGTTAGCGTTTAATAAGTTGACAACAAAGAATTATGATGTGCTTATGACAACGATAAAAAAGTTGGTAGAAGGATTAATAGATAACGAACAAAGTGATGATGAGGAAAGTGATGGAAATGAAACAGTTTATCAAAAAGTGTTCACTATTTTGACAAGTATTGTTTGTCAAACAAAGAATAATAATATGTATGTGGATTGTTTAAAGGAGTTGATAGGAAAATACCCAACCTTTGTAGGTTGTTTGGACGGTTTTATAAATGAGTATTATACTAGCTATGAGAAAATGGTAGATGTAAATCCAAGTGAAGATTATGAAAAGTATTGTACATTAATGAAAATAAATGAAAGAAGGAGAAATAATTCATCATTCATCATAGGGTTATACAATAGTAATTTATTGAAGATGGATGAGTTAGTAGAGTTGTTAAAGTGGTGTTTGACAAGAGTATTACAAGGTGTAAACGAGGAGGGAAAAACATTACTAGTAGAGGAATTATCTGAAAATGTGTATATCATGGTAAATTCTTTAGTTAATAAAGAAGAGTTTGTTGTAGACGAGGAAAATAAATGGGCTGAAATAAAGGAAATGATAAATATATGCACGGAGTTAAAAGTAAAAGAAACAAAATCATTATCATCTAGAATAGTATTTAAATACAGGGACATTGTAGATATATTATCAAAAAAGTAGTTTATAGGTAAATCATATATACTGTTATTGTATATATGGTTAGATCAAAATTGTTCCCAGAAAAAATAGTATATTCTGAAAATGACCCGGATTATAATAAAGATAAGGGGTTTATCGCAAGTACATTATATGTTGTGACTTTATTCGGACACGCACTTGATGTAGTATTGGGTTCTGAAAAAGATAAGTATAAAAATGAGGGAGTGCTACATCACGTAGTTTATTTATACAAGGATAAGAAGGTTCAGTCAAAGATAGGTATTTGGGAAATATTAGCATCTAAGAAAGAAACAAGTTATGATGAAGACGGTGATTTCATATTGAGTCATGGAAGATTTATCCCGTTTATTAATAAATCATCATTATTACCTTTAATAGAAGAGAAACAAGTAGAAGAAGTAGTAGAAGAAGTAGAGGAGGTAGAAGTGAAAGAACCAGAATATAAAAAGTCAAAGGAAAGCAAATGGATAAATGAATATTTACAAGATAACGATTATAATATCATAGATAATGAGGGTTGTGGTGATTGTTTTTTCGCTATGATTAGAGATGCATTAAAGGGTACTGATAAGGAACGTAGTGTAGAAGAACAGCGTGAAATGTTAGCAACCCGTGTAGATGAATCCTTATACAATAGATATAAAGAATTATATGAATCGTTTAATGGGGAAATAATAACGAAACAAGAAGAGATTAAACAGAAAGCAAAGGACTTATCCAAGTTAAGGTCGTTATCTAAAAAAGCAGGATTAACGATAGCGGAGTCAAAAAAATTATTAGAAGATGCAAAAAAGGTCTCAAGTGAATACAGAGAATTAGAAAATGAGAAACAGAAGATTGAATACATAATGACAGAGTTTAAGTTTATGGAGAAAATAAATACACTAGATGAGTTAAGAGACCATGTAAAGGAATCAGAGTTTTGGGCGGATGAATGGGCAATAAGTGTAATAGAAAGTGAATTGAATGTAAAATGTATTATAATGTCTGAAGAAATGTTTGAAAAGGAGGATTATTATTCAGTGCTACAATGTGGTTATAGTTCACGTGAAGATGAAAAAAGGCCAGAATACTATATACTATGTGGATATACAGGAATTCATTATGTTCTCATAACCTATCAGAACCATACGAGATTTAATTTCAGTGAGTTACCTAAAAAAATAAAAGACTTGATTGTAGAAAAGTGTATAGAGAAGAATGCGGGGGATTTTGCAAAAAACAATGATTTCAAGCAATATATAAAACATTTGGATATGACAGGTGAAGCACTGGGCGAGGAGTTAGATACAACATCAGATAATGATTTGTATAATAATACAGATATATTGCGATTCTATTTAAAATCGGCAGAAAACGACCCAGGTAAGGCAGTAGGTGATACTATTGCAAAGGAAAATAAACTATTATATAGTAAGTTGATAAAACCGAAAAAAACAAACGATGTATATAAACATTGGCGAAGGAAATTAGATGATAGATGGGAAAGACCAACAAAGGAGGCATTATTTTCGTTAGATGGAAGAAAATGGTTAACAGTAACACATTATCACGAAGGAAGTCAATTCAAGAAGGGATATCCAGATTTATATAACACATTTTCATTAGACAGCAACAGTGATTTATCAAAGGATGTAAAACTAATCAAAGAAACACTGAAGAACACAGATAAGAAGGCAGATGATGATTATAATTCAATAAAAAACCCACGGCGTATAGTAGAACGACAAAAAGCGTTATATGAGAAATTTAATCAGAATGAAGATTTGAAGAAGGTATTAACAGCAACTAATCAGGCGAAATTGATTCAATGTATTCCAGGAGTAAATTTACAAAAGAATGAGGCGTTACAAAAGGAAGTAAGAAGAGGAGATATAAGTTTGATGAAATTGCGTCAAACAATTTTATTAGAATAATGAAAAATTGAAATAAAAATATTTTTCCATATGAAAGCATAACTCTCATATGGATTCACAAACCATGAATAACACAGCTTACGTTTCTATGGAAAAACCAACCGTTTATTGTACAACTTCGGCTATGGCTATATCCACCGAGGAAGACATGTCAATGTATAGTGGTTCACTGTATCAGGTAATGTCTTTACCAAGAGGACATACAGATGTAGAAGGTGTAAAAAAATTATTTGAAGATGTATTAAAATTAGGTGTGCTAGGTGAAATAAAAATAACAGAAAAAAAGAATTATAACCGTAGATTACAAAAAGAAACATTAACCTATAGTGCAATTATTGAAGTAAAAGAACATACTAATTCCGTTGCGGCAGTAGATTTATATAGAGCAGCATCGTCATCAAAGCCAGGAACAGTAATGTTAATGACAGAAGCCCCATTTTATTGGGAGAATGGAGAAACAATGACACATTTGTCAATCCGTATTGTAGAAAAATTAGAAAAAGAAGAAGTAATCGTAGAAAAATTAGAATTGGCAGAATCTGATTGGGCGAGTCTATACATTCCATACATACACGAGTCATTGATGTTGGAAAATCGCAATGGAAGAATAGAGTCATTTTATCCAAGACAATTGTCTGATTTCATTGAACGAGATTTGAATCTAGGTAAAGTATCAAGGGTAGATTTTGTAGATAGAAATGATACAAATGAATCTTTATCTGGTAAATCAGCATATATTCACTTCAAATATTGGAACAACAACAAAAATGTAGAATATTTGCGAAACAAGTTGAATGAACACGGAACATTCAGACAACGGGGCTATTATGATGGAGTAAAACAACGTTCGTTTTACAGTCGGGACGCAAATGGTGACAAAGCATTAGGATACCTATTGTTTAAGATAAACCATAAGCCAATTCCAGAAGTAAGTATTGAATTGAACGTTCATCAATTAGCAGCAGCGAATGAATATCTTGAAAATGAGTTGAAGCAGCGTGATGAACGAATTCTAGAATTAGAAAAACAATTAGAAGAATTAACAAAAAATAAAGAACCTTAATTACTATTACTATTACTATTACTATTACCAAAAAAAATATACAACCCCCCGTATATTTTTTTTATGATTTTTAATTTTATCAGATTATACTGTAAAAATTGAATAAAGAGTTATGTTGTAATAGAATCATAAATAAATGAATGGGAATTAAGTTATTAAATAAGTATCTAAGAGAAAAATGTACGAGTAAATCAATAAACAAAAAACATTTGAGTCATTTTGCTGGAAAGCGTATAGTGGTAGATACAAGTATATATTTGTATCACTTCTTATCAGAGAATGCACTAATGGAAAATATGTATTTATTTATATCTATATTGAAGAGTTACGGAATAGAACCAATATTTATATTTGATGGTAAAACCCCACAAGAGAAGAAGAAATTAGTAAAAGAACGTTCTCAAAAGAAAAAAGATGCTGAAGAAAAATACAACGAACTATTATCTTTGAAGAAACATGGAAAGATGGATGAACTAGAAGAAAAAAAAATGCAGTTAGAATTAGAAGCATTAAGAAGGCAGTTTGTGCGATTACGCAATGAAGATATAATGAAAGTGAAGGAGTTAATGGATGCGTATGGGGTAATATATTATGATGCTCCATATGAAGCAGATGATTTATGTGTATATTTTGTAAAAAGTGGAATGGCGTATGCGTGTATAAGTGATGATATGGACATGTTCCTATATGGGTGTCCGTATGTATTACGTAATTTTAGTTTATTAAACCATTCTATATTAATGTATGATACAACAAGCATATTAGATGAATTGAATATACCATTTAATCACTTCCGTGAAATCCTAATATTGTCTGGAACTGATTACAATACGGATAGTGATACAAATTTGATAGAGACATTAAGATGGTATAATCAGTATACAAATTATATTAAAAAGAATAAAGAAAAGAATAAACCATATTATGGTTTCTATTTATGGTTAGCAAAGAATACAAAATATATAACGGATTTGAAACAATTATTCAAAACATATCAAGTTTTCAACAATGAAGAGATAGAACATAAGAACACTTCTTTTGATAAAGAATCCAGAAAAGAGGACAAACAAAAGATAAAGGAAATAATGCAACACGAAGGGTTCTTGTTTTGTAACGAATGAAGGAAATGATGAAATGAAACAATAACAATATTTTTTATTGTTATGGTTTATGATAGAATTAAATTAGACTGGATAAATAACAACCTTTATAGGTTTCTGTGCCAATATGATTGAGATTAATAGAAACATCAATAAAGATTTGTCCTTCCATTTTACGCCAACGTTCGCAAAATAACCAATCTTCGGAGTAATAATGATTATTTTCAACACCACAATCAAAGAGAGCATATGCGTAGTTATTTTCAGTTCCTTTTAAGAATCCAATATCATCAACATATTTAGTATATGGAAACCCAGAAATCATTTTTTCAATAACACCTCGTTGAATCATCATGAAGCCAGTAGCAATATGGCGTACTTCTGCGGTATTGTTTTGGATATGAACGTTATTAGAAACATAGTTTAAGTTATATTTCAATAATTTGTGACTGACGATATCTTGGTCGGAAATAGAATCTCTCAAGATAGATTTATTTTTATTATCAATCCATGCGGTGACATTATTTTGTTGGTTTTCTAGTAATCTATCCCATTTATAATTTTTGAGTGGGTATACACCACCAACAATGGATTTATTATGATATAATAGTTTTAATACATCAATAGCGTTCCATTGAATATCTGCATCAATAAATAACATATGGGTAGTCTTGGGGTTATTCATGGCACGAGCAATAAGGTTATTTCTTGCTCGTGGAACTAAACTGTCACAGTTACAGAATTCAACGTGAACCTCAATACCATATGATTTCAATGCATCAGTGGTTTCCATTAATGAACCAACATAGGGGGTATAACAAAGTCCACCATAGCAAGGGGTGAGGATATATAAACAAATTTTATTACTATTTTCAATGAGGAATTTATCAATGTCTTCCTGTAAGTTAGATGAACTCATAACTATACAATATTACAGTTATGAATATTTATATTGTTTATTTTATTATTTTGTTATCTATTTAACACCATAAACAATGTGTTTAAGCGGAAGCAGTCTTTGGGAAGTGGTGTTTCATATACTTTTGAAGGTTGAAGTAGGTAAGTTCATCATCCTTGGAAAGCTTCAAAAGCTTGGTAAGCTTGGCATCAGCGTGGATGATACGACCATTGTTCTTGTCCTTCAAGTTATGGGTTTGGATATAGTTGTTGATTTCCTTGCTGACAGCGGTTCTAGCCATTTCAGTTCCAACGGACTTTCCAAGGAAAGCAGCAAGCTCGTCACTGATTAGAGTGGGCTTGATGAAGCCAGAAGGCTTTCTGTTAGCATTAGAACGGCGACCTTTATTGGAAGCCTTCTCAAGAACCTTCATCTCACGAGAAATAGATTTCTCAAGGGTCTTGAAGTCACTCTTAAGAGTAGACAATAATGAAGTCATTTGCATTAGTTTGGCACCGAATTCACCCATCTTACCAACAACAGTAGCGGTAGCGGAAACAGGAACATCCTCTGCTACTTCCTCAACAGTAGGAGCAGCAACAACCTCATTAACAGGTTCAACCGGAGTAGCGGTCTTCTTGACACGCTTAGCAGGAGTAGACTTATCAGCAGCTTTCTTAACCATCTCTGATTATATACTATATACTGTGTTACTTTTTTAAGTTCTTTCACAGCAATAATAATAATTAATGTAAATATTCACATTAGTTATCAATAACAAAATGATTTTTTTTTGAAAAATAAGAAAAATAAGAAAAATTCAAGAAATTAGAATTGGATTGTCTCATATAAGAAAGGAAGAGCTCTTCTAGCGGAAGAAGATACACTTGTTAATGCAGTCATTAGATGAAAAGAACCAATTTTTTTGAAATCTTCATCAAATCCAGTAAAAACCATATTTTCCATTGTGTAAACAATAAGTTCTTTTAATTCATCGGTTTCCAATTGAAATAAATCACCTCTTCGCACATACCGGTCAAATGGATTACCACGTATAGGAGTTAAGTAGCATATTTTATATTTTGTTTCATATGGGATATTAGAACGATAGTTCCAGAGGTCAGTCAAGAAAATATAGAAACGACGCAATAATGATGCATTCAATGAAAGGACCCAAGTATGGTCGCAGTAGATTTGAAGTCTATTTATTTCTATAAATACTTCGCGAACACGATGTTCGTATGTCATATTTCGGTTGTTTGTAAGCACTTCTAATTGTTGTTGATGGTGAGGGCTTAATATACTGTTTTCACGACGAAGACGTCTAGTAGCACGTCTACGGGGTTGTTTTGGATGAAGAAATAATCGGGCATTTAAATAATCATTTAAATGGTCTTGTTTGAAGTTTGAATACAAAATGAAGTTGGAATAATACACAATAAAGATCTTCTTGAGGATATTCCTAGGTATTAAATCACGATTGTATGGATTTTTTATTTTACGTTGTTGCTTATATATGTATATAAGCGATGAAATATTAAATCCATATGTAAAATTACTACTATCAGTATAGGAAAAGAAGTATGGATGTTCTATTTCTTCTAATGGTTCTAGAGTGCAGAAATCAGTAGTATTATTACAAACAGACAAGTTCATAAAGCCATTACCGCGTAAATTATTATTTAACCGAACGTAATAGCCTCTAAATAATGATTGAATTTTAATACATCGTGTAATAGTAAGATATTTTGTATTCAGTCTATCAATAAGAACAGGTTTTGTGCCAGTAATTTTCTCTTTACATGTTTTACATGCTTGTTTAAGGTCATGAATTAAGTACGATGATAACTCAAGCTTATGTTTTATAAAATTGTCATAATTGAGTTCGTGTTCGTATATTCGTTTTTTATATGATTTCTTTGGATTATTCTTTGGGGATTTCGGTTTTATAACTTCGTTTGCTATTATATTTCCATCAAGCATATCATTGTCAATCGTTATAATTTCTGTGTTTTGTTTTAAGGTCTCCATTATAATATACTAACATATAAAAATTGTTTATATTCATTGATATATTATATATAAATGGTGAAAGCATTTCAATAACAGACCATAAATGCTGTATTGTTACAAAAATTGATTTAAAGCGAAGACTCTTATTAATAATATCATAGCAATATGTCAGCATCAGACGTTCTTACTTACGATTCTTGGGATACCAACTCTATTAGATACATGCAACCTCGTATTACCGACAGAGGTGGTAGAATGATTTCAATTATTAGTAGTCAATCTAACCGTGGATTGAAGCTAACTACCCCGCAATTGATGACCTGGGGAGTTAGTGATTATGTTGACCCTACAACAGGAGAGTCTGATAATCGTTATACTATTCAATTGAGTTTCCCATTAGAAAATTACCAAACACCAGAAACAAACACATTTTTAGAAAAATTAAAGGTATTTGAGCAACGTGTAATTGACGATGCTGTTCAACATAGTGAAGCTTGGTTTGGTAAAACCCGTTCAAAAGAAGTAATTAAGGAGACTTATTACTCTTACTTGAAATACAGCAAGGATAAGTTAACAAGGCAGCCAGATTATTCAAAACCACCTTCTTTCAGACCAAAGGTTCATTACCAAAATGGCGAATGGAAGAATCTTGAGATTTACAGCCCTCAACAAGAGCTTTTGTTCCCTGATAAGGAAAATACAAATGTAACTCCAGTTGATTTGATTCCAAAGAGCAGTAAGGTAATGTGTTTAATTCAATGCACAGGTATCTGGACTGCTGGTGGTAATTCTTGGGGTGTTTCTTGGAAGATGATTCAGTGTATTGTGAAACCAAGAGAGAATTACACTGTGTTTGGAAAATGCCAGATTCCAATGTCTGATGATGAACAAACAAAGATGGAAAAGCAAGAAATTATGACTACTGATCCAATTAACGAAGAAGAGGAAGAAGTATTTGAATCCACTGCCACGGAAAAGACTTCTACCGAAGTAGAAGATAGCGACGAAGAAGCAGATGAAGAGGTAGTAGTTGAACAGCCAGAACCAGTAAAACCAAAGAAAAAGGTAACAAAAAAGGCTGCTCCTGTAGAAGATGTTGAAGAGGAGCCAGTAAAACCAAAGAAAAAGGTAACGAAAAAGAAGGTTACAGCAGCAACAGATTAAATACAAAGAAAAAATAAGAGAATATATGTATTATGTAGATAAGTAACAATTATTAATGGATTCACAAACCCCACGAAAAATAACACTGTATATGGTGTTATTTTTTACTTTTGTAGTTAAATTAAACAGAATAAATATTTTTTGAAATCGGCTGAAGATGCATCATTTTTTTATAAAGATGGAATGAAAACCGTTTGTAATGTTGATTGGTATAGGAACAGTTTCACTAGATAAAGTTTTTAAGTTCATTAACATTACATAATTTTTATCATTTTTTTTAGTAAAGCATATGAGATGAGGAGTATTTAAATGTGTAATAATTTGAGCTTCTCCAACAATAACAGTATCTTTTAGTTTAATTTTTTTTATAACTTTCATATTTTCACATATAGCAAAGCCAACAAAACCTTTTTTGTGTTCTATCAAGCTAAATAAAGTTTGTTTATCATTTATTTTTAAAGGAAAATCCATACTTATTTTTTCTAAAAGAGGAATTTTTTTATTTTCAGCTTTTTTTGTTTTTTTATTTATTCTCACTTCTCTTAATGTAGAATGAAAATTTAAATTTGTAAAATCCAATTCATCAACTTGAGTAGATTGAATTACAAATTGGTCTTTTTCATCTATAAACTTTGAAAAATGGAAAGTATAAACTCCTTCATCAATTGAAAAAGTTTCGGTTTCACCTGTATGTTTGTTTAAAATGTGAATGTAAGTTGGTTTATTATGATTTAAAAAAACAGGAAAACTTGTTTGAAACAACCTTTTTACATCAAATTCTAATGGTGAGTCAAAGACAACAAAGTAATTATCATCACTTAGAAAATCGTGAATAACAGGTATATATTTAGTTTTTAATGATTGTTTTGATAATACATTTAAATTTTCGTCTAACGTAATAAAGTCAATTTTCTTTTTCAAAATATTATAACTTGTTGTCTCTATAGTATTTGTTTTAATTTTGGTGTGACCTGAAAAACTGGAAACGCCTTTAATTTTAATTTTTTCTAATGTTGAAATTATCTTATTGTAAAAATCAACATTAATTCTATATGGTTGGTCTGTTTCGTATAGTGCTAGTGTTCTATTTTTAAAGTTACATAAGGCAGTATTAGCAGTTCCAGTAGATATTGGCATCAAATTAAAAGTATTTAATATAAGAGTTCCTAAATTGATAAGAATTTTACGACCAAACTTTTTTTCAAATTTATATCTTTCCGTATTAATAATATGATTTGTAAAAGTCATTTCTCCATTATCAATAAATACACCCTGTATAACGCCATTACCAGTGAACAATTCAAATAAGGAAGTTACATTACGGAAGTCAACATTAGGACCTACTAAACCATAGAAACCATTAATTTTATCAAACATTTTATTATTTGTTAAGTCAATATTATTATCTTCTTTATAAAACGGTTTGGTGTTTCTGAAAAAATTAGGCACAAAACTATGAGTAGTGCCTAACAAAAATAATACGAGAAATATATTTACATACATATACACTTTACCGTATATATTTTTATAAATTATTTATTGATGTATTTATGTAATAGTAAGATGGACGTATAAATCACTAATGTTTGTTACGTCATATGGGTTACTTTTATTTGGAATAGGAATTCCACTATATTTCTGTAGAATAGTCTGCTTTTCTTGAAACCGTATATGTTGTCCGTCAATACGAATATTTTGGTCTCCAAATGTAATTATAAGTTGGAAATCTTCTAGCAAAGCATCCTTTTTCACTTTATAGTCAATATGGACATCGTTATTACTATCAATACATATGTGATTGGGAAGTTCGGGTATGCACTCAATTTCTAGTTCGTTACCACTAATGTCATAGGTTAAGTATGAATGCCATAAGGGAACAAAAAAATCGTTGTCTCGTATAGTTAGTTTGTATACATTGTGCTCATACAAGTCATCAATGTTAGGATTTAATATGATTTTTTCATTGAGGTTAACTTTTTCTTTTATAACGGTTTTAATCATTTCAAAAATATATGCTTCTAGGTGGAGGTTATTTCGGTATTTATGTAATATTTCATACGTTTTAATAAGGTGTGTTTTATCTAATGTGTGTAAATAAGTTAACACTTGGTATTTACACGATGTGCTTATTTTTTCTAGGATAGAAATCCATAGTTCTTGTTGTTGGTATCCTTGAAATAACTGATTGAAAAACTTGAATACGAATTTAGAGTAACCAAGATTACGTTCGTCTTCAAATACATATTCATGATTCATACAATGGGTTAATAAATACTTGTTTGCTTCATTAACCTTTTGGAAAAGCTCTTTACTGTTTTTATTTTTTGATTTATCTGGATGATGTAGTAGTGCAAATGCTCTATATTGCCTTTTAATTATGTCTTCATTAATATTTTCTGGGTCTATTTCAAGTATCTGACACGCTAGTGTTTTGTTCATTTTGATAACAGCAATTTATTATATATAATATCATATTCTCTAAATGATAAATGGGGCGATAATTATTATTATAATACTTCAATGATGAGTATATTTTAGTCAATATATCTGAAACTTGTTCTTTTGAAAGTTTGCATGATACGTGATTTGTATATTGAAATAAGAAATCGTAAATATCAACATCATAGGTAAGTAAATCATATAAAAGTTCTCGGAGTTGTAAGAAGTTGATTTTGTTTATATCTTCAGAATATTCTTTAAGATTGGTAAAACATTTATCAAATAAGTTGATAGGGTAATCATTTGTATCACTGTAAGGAATCCACTTAAGTTCTTTTATATTATAGATACTATGGGTATCAATGTCACAGTATTCAGATAAGCGTCGTGTAGGTTTTGTATGTTCGTTTGCTAATGAAGAATAGTTTTGTAATACAACCTTTGATAGGAAGTCATTTTGTTTGTCATATTGGTTATGATGCATAAGATTGTTTTTTATAATATGATTATATCTCATTTGTTCTGGTCTTGTAATAGATAATATTTGACATTGGGACGTAATACAACTAGGAACGTGACTAATTTGTTCCGAAATGAAAAAGAAGTTGATATGTATAGAATGTTGTTTTGAAAAATGGTGAATATAATTATAAAATATTTCAAGTAATTCAGTGTGAATCTTATGAAAGTTTTTACATAAAATAATTCCATTCTTCTTTGATGTAGAAGTAATAATATCAACTATTTGAAAAAAAATGTCATGCCATAATATTTTTGCGTGACATCCTAACAAGTCCATATCAACTTCATAATGTATATCACTAATTTGAATAACAATATTCTTTTTTTCGTTTTCAATATTCATTAATTTGTAATATTTCAATTGAGATGGACTGTATTGAGAAATAATAGATAGTGCTTGTGTGTATTTACCAGAACCAGGAGGTCCGTATATGAATATGTTTTTTAATTCTCTTATGTTATTAGGTAATTGGGTTTTATAGGAATCTAATTCAGGGTGAAGTGAGAATAGCTTTTCACTTTGTATATATTCTTCAAACTTGGTTTCATAATATTTCATTTAACGTATAGAAATATTATAAAATGTAATGTTTATACGCATTTATGTAGTAACTCTATGTTAAGCGTATTCTAGATTTTTGAAATTTATTTGCTATAGATAATAGTACAGCGGCAAGTATGAAGCCACATACAGATAAGAAATACATAGATAGATATACCATTTGTTTGTAATCACTGAAACCAGGAACAGTATTAATAAGGATATCTTTAGATGTGAAAACTACTATAATCAAAATCGTGAATATAATAAAGATTGGAATAAATAGGTCTTTGATTATGTTAACGTTTTCAGCCTGTGCATCTGGCACTTTGTAATTTTCTCCTTTTTTGTTGTAGTATTTAATCCTTAATGAAGTAAATGTTAAAAATACCATTGTAATAGCAGCAGTTACAAGAGAGAACCCGGCAAAAATAGAAAGGAAAAGAGTGTTATATATCCAGTTACTGTCTTTCATTATTGAACCCATACGGGTTGCCACATATAAGATGAACCCACAAAACGTTATTGTTAAAATACCAAATCCAATAATTTCTGTTTTTGGTAAATATAACGCAGAAACGCCAGTAACAGTCATAAAAAGTATAATTAAGTAATTGAATCCATTTAATAATGTGTCCCTTTTGAAAGGGTCCTCCAAGTATCTTATTATTTGTTCGTATATATTTGTTAAGAAATCAGCCATTATTTATATAATCATTACATATTATTTGTTAAGATAGGTTTTATCGACCCATTCTAAAACAGTTTCAACATCATCATGAAAACAGTCTCCTTTGTATTTTTTGATATTAAAGAAGGATGGTTTATTCATAGACATTGTTTGATAGAAAATGTATGGTCCGAATTTGCCTTTTCGTAATGAAGTAGAGTCGTTGTATTTACGGAGAACATTTGGGTCTGATTGTTTATTTTCCAATGTAGGTAAAATGTCTTCCCATGTAACTTCATCTTTTTGTTTTTGAATATGCTTCAATGGTTTTCTTGTTTCTCCATACTGTAAGTACATGCCGAATCTCCCTTCTTTTATAAATACTTCTTCATTCTCCCACATTCCAATACATCCAGAGGGGGTATCAATAATATCCTTTAAGTTGTATTTATTATTTTCAACTCCGTCCAGCGTAATAGAATATTCTTTTTTGATGTTGAAAAATTCAATTCTACCAT
>MDTE01118647.1_pt1 | contig 15394 bp, 15 predicted proteins | sample 811231 | NCBI WGS metagenome assembly MDTE01 (sample SAMN05326651, study PRJNA326480) | marine metagenome | isolation source: seawater | place: Indian Ocean: Red Sea | collected 2010 | reverse complement strand
TTGACGCTCTTCTAATAGCGGCGCCGCAGCGAATCACTCGCCGCCACCGTCATCGCCACCGTCATCGCCACCGTCATCGCCACCGTCCAGCTGGGATGCTTCAAACGGATGCACGGCGCTTTCTCGCTCGGAGATCACCTGCTCGGCGCCAGGCTCGTTGGCCATGGCTCGCTCGATCGAGAGCTTGGTGGCTTCGTAGTTGTACTGCTCGATCTTCGCGTTGTCCTCGGCCAGCCAGTGGATGAAGACACCGCAGACGATGACCAGTTCGTCGGCCTGGTCGGCCGGGATCGTTCCCTCGGCCAGGCAATCGGCAACGGCCTTGGCGACACCCTTCTGGGCCGGTCCGAACATCTGCACGGCCTGTCCGGCGCCCTTGATGGTGACCTTGCTGATCATCACAGTCGCGGGCTTCACGGCCAGGTTCGGGGTCAGCACGGCCAGCAGGTTGCTGTGGCCGGCCGACTGACGTGCCAGTGCATTGGCAAAGGCCGTTCCGACCGGACCGCCCTTGTCACCGATCAGCAGGTCGATATGGGCAACTTCATTCCCTTCGCCCACCAGGGCTTCACCAACAAACATTGACATCTGGGTTGTCTCCTCGACAGGTGTGAGTCTTTGCGGGTTGGGGAGTAAGCCCCCCCTGAAATCCCGTTCCACGTTATCCTCAAAGGCTCGTGATACCACGTCGCCACCGGGATTTCCAGCACGCGCCCCTCGCCAATGCCCCTTTCACAATTCCAGACCGCCCCATCACGACCACATCGGTCCTCGCCACCACTGGTACTCGTCGGGGCCAGCACCCGCGCCGTCGCCTGGTCGGCGATCCGGGCGGGCTGGCGCCCCCTCTGCGCCGACTTGTTTGCCGACCAGGATCTACTGGATGTCGCCACGGCAATCGCCGTCGAGGAGTACCCCACCGGGTTGATCGATGCGGTATCGACACTCACCGCCAATCTCCCCAATGAGACCTGTCCGCGAATCTACACCGGGGCCATGGAGAATCACCCGGACGTGCTGAACAGCCTGGCCGCCGGTGGCCCGCTGTTGGGCAATTCCACCGACGTGCTCAAGCTGATACGAGATCCACACTGGGTCGCCCGCGTGTGCCAGGCCGCCAGCCTGTCCTGCCCGGAAGTTCGGAATGGACACGACATCCCTGAGGCCAACGGGCAATGGATGCTGCGTCGTCTCGACAGTGCCGGCGGGCCTGGCGTATCGGAATGGAAAGCATCGACAGGATCACCGGGCCGGGATGTCGTATTTCAGCGGCGGATCCCGGGCCTGGCGGCCTCGGCGGTCTGCCTGGGCAACGGGTCCTCGGCGTCCGTGCTGGGGATCACCGAGCAACTTGTCGGTGAACCGTGGCTTCATGCTCCCCGGTGGTCATGGTGTGGCTCGATCGGCCCACTGGCTCTGCCTGCTTCCCTCAACGAGCAGGTCGCCCAACTGGCCGACGTCCTGGCTTCGGCATCGGGCCTGGTGGGCCTGTTCGGGATCGACCTGGTCCTGGACAACAAGTCGGCATGGCCGATCGAGATCAATCCACGGTACACGGGGTCAGCCGAGGTGATCGAGATGGCCTCTGGCCGATCCATGATCGGAAGGCACCTCGAAGCATTCGGTGAGCCTCCAGTTGCCCCGCTGGATGCGGTTGCTCCGCTGGGTGATCAGACCACCGCGACGATTCAAGGCAAGGCCGTGTTGTATGCGCCCCGAGCCACCCTGGTCTCCGGATTGCCCGAAGGCGGCACGTCGTGGCGGTTGGCAGACGTTCCTCAACCCGGGCACCTGGTCGACCAGGGACGACCCGTCTGCACGATCCTGGCAACCGCCACAAGCCTCGAAGGCTGTCGAAACGTCCTGGAACGGGCCAGTGAAAACGTGTACCAGAAATTGGCCGGTATCGAATAACCCCGATTGTTGAACGCCTCAACCTTCGGCGGTAGGATCACGGGACGTCAATTCCCTTCCCACTGATCGACATGGGCTGGCTGGCAGCCCCTTACGGAGACCGATGACCAAGCCGACTGATATCCGGATCGTTGAAGCCACCTGCGACTTCGAAGCGGTCGCCTTCCGCACCCCGCTGAAATTCGGGGGACGAGTCACCGAGAACACGACACTGATCAACGTCGAGGTGACTGTCGAGAACAATGCTGGGGACTACGCCACCGGGTTTGGCAGCATGCCCCTGGGCAACATCTGGGCCTGGCCCTCCGGGTCTGTCTCGCCCGATGCAGCCGAGACGGCGATGAGTGAATTCGCCGAGCGGGTCGTGTCGCTGGTGGAAAGCTATCCCGAGTTCGGCCACCCGATGGACATCATGTTTGGACTCTCGGCCGAATACCACCACCTCGGCCGTGCCATCGCACAGCAACACGGACTCGACGAGGCGATTCCCGAGTTGGCTCAACTGGTCGCCGCCAGCCCCGCGGATGCCGCCGTTCACGATGCGTTTGGACGCATCAACAACATCAATTCCTTCGATGCACTCTCGGCCGACTTCGTGGCCCATGACCTCTCCGAATACCTCGACGAGCAGTTCGCCGACGAATACCTCGACGCCTACACGCTCCGCGAGCCCAAGCCCACCCTGCCGCTGTACCACCTTGTCGGAGCTCTCGACCCGCTGACTGATGCCGACATCGAAACCCGCATCGCCGATGGACTGCCCGAGACGTTGCCCGAGTGGATCGCCGCGGACGGCCTGACCCACCTGAAGATCAAGCTCAACGGCGATGATCTCGACTGGGATGTCGCCCGTGTGCTGGCCATCGAGGCGGTGTCGGCCGAGGCCCAGGCGGCCCGGGGCTGCTCGGAATGGTGGTACTCGACCGACTTCAACGAGAAGTGTGAAAACGTCGAGTACGTGCTGGAATTCCTGGCGAAGGTCCGCGAGGGATCTGCCTCGGCCTGGGATCGGATCCAGTACATCGAACAGCCCACCAGCCGCGACCTACAAGCCCACCCCGACGTCAAGATGCACGAGGCCGCCGCGATCAAGCCAGTGGTGATCGACGAAGCACTCGTTGACTACGAGTCGCTGTTGCTGTGCCGCGAGCAGGGTTACAGCGGCGTGGCTCTGAAAGCCTGCAAGGGGCAGACCGATTCCTTGCTACTGGCCGCCGCCGCGCAGAAATTCGACATGTTCCTGTGTGTCCAGGACCTGACTTGCCCGGGGGCCAGCTTCCTGCACTCGGCCAGCCTCGCCGCTCGCATCCCCGGTGTGCAGGCAATCGAGGGGAACGGTCGCCAGTACTGTCCGGGCCCCAACCGCACGTGGACCAAGCAGTTCCCGGGAATGTTCGAGATCACCGACGGCACCGTGGCCACCTCGGAACTCGGTGGAGTCGGACTCGGCTTCTAGCCGATCAGGACCAACCGCCACGTCGTCTCATCTGCCACCCGGCGAAATTCTGGTAGGCAAACAGGCCGAAGATTATCGCCAGGAACGTCCCATCCAGGCCGACGTATGGTCCGAAGAGATATCCCCCCACGGCAGTCACGGCACCGACGACCGCCGAGAACCACATCGCTCGCTGCTCTCCCTTGTGCGGGTTGACCCACACCAGGATCTCCCGGGCAATCTGGCCACCGTCCATTGGCAGGACCGGGACCAGATTCAGCAGCGACCACCCCACGTTGATGAACACCAGGAAACCGAGTGCCTGGGTCGCCCGCTGCGGCATGTCCCCAAACCCGACCACGCACAGAATGGCTGTACCGGCCAACAAGAAACCGGCACACGGTCCGGCAAACAACACCACCAGGTTGCGGAAGGTCGTCGTACGAGCCGTCGTGGCGTAGCCTCCAAACGCTCCCAGCACGATCTCCGACGGCCAACCGAATTTCCGGGTCATCGTGGCGTGTCCCAGTTCGTGCACGAGAATGCTCAGAAAAACGCACAGGACTCCGAGGAACGTCTTCGGCGGATCGCTTCCATCCCATGCCAGGAATGCCGCCGTCGCCCAGAAGATCGGGTGCACGCGGACCGGAATCGGCCCGACACGAAAGCGGAGGTCAAACTGGGTCTCGGGAATTCTACCGATCATTGTCGTGCCGGGTCCGCAGGACTGGTTGAACCGGGAACATCGCCGGGCGGCCAAAGGGTAGTCGACACTCCCGGAAGTGGCAAACCGTACTGAAACCGACGACCTCGTCGACCATTGCGAATCCCCTCCACCACCGGTATCAAGGGGACACACCAAGTGTGCATCAAGTCCCCGCCACGCGGTGCAGGAAGGAGCCGTTTCCCGCAATGCCACGAATCCAGCAACTCGACGACCGGATCGTCAACAAGATCGCCGCGGGCGAGGTGATCGAGCGACCGGCGAGCGTGGTCAAGGAACTGCTGGAGAACAGCGTCGATGCCCTGGCGACCCGGGTTGATGTCGAGATCGAAGAGGGAGGCAGCCAGAGGATCCGGATCGTCGACAACGGGGAAGGAATTCACCCCGACGACATCCTGCTGGCCGTCACCGCACACGCCACCAGCAAGATCCGCACGGCCGAGGATCTGTTTGGCGTCCACACGATGGGATTTCGGGGAGAAGCACTGGCATCGATCGCCGAGGTCAGCCGATTCATCGTCCGCAGTCGTACCGCCGAGGCGATCGCCGGAACCGAATTGATCGTCAATTACGGCGACGCCGGGTCACCGCAACCGGCCGCCGGGCCACCCGGGACGTCATTTGACATCACCGGCCTGTTCGCCAACACCCCGGTTCGCCGCAAGTTCCTCAAGCGGCCGGCCACCGAATTTGGCCACATCGCCGAACAATTCACCCGGGTCGCACTGGCCCATCCACGATTGCACATGACACTGTCGCACAACGGTCGCGACGTCTTCGACCTGCCTCCCACCGATCGACTGATTGATCGGCTCGAATTGTTCCACGGCAGCGAGTTGACCGAGAAGCTGATCTGGGTCGAGAACGAGACGGGGGACTGTCGGGTGTGGGGCTACGTGGGGCATCCCAGCCAGACCAAGTCGAACCGCAAGGGACAGTACCTGTTCCTCAACGGTCGCCCGATCACCGACAGGTCACTCAGCCACGCGCTGACCGAGGCCTACCGCGGCCTGGTCATGGTCGGCCGCCAGCCCATCGCGTACCTCTTCCTGGAAATGCCCCCTGAACTCGCCGACGTCAACGTGCACCCCACGAAGGCGGAGGTTCGTTTTCAGGACAGCCAGCAACACTACCGCCTGCTGCTCTCGACCATCCGCACCACCTTCCTGGGCTTGCCGCTGGAAACCGCCCTGCGGGTCGACCCGACGGTGGCCGCCCAACCCGGTGCCGCCCCCGGTCCTCACCAGCAACGGCTCTCGATCTCGCCACCCCAGGGCGGAACCCCCTCGTCGTTCAACTGGGCCACGCGACCATCCACGGCCCCGACCACGCCTTCGGCTCCGGGTGGTCCGGGCACGCCCGTGCCTCAACCGGGCGAGCATGTCTCGACCGCGACCACAGGTCCGGTGGTGGCCCACCATGAGCCAGGCCGGCCCGTGACCACCGGCGGCGGGATCCGTGGCATCCAGGTCCATGACTGTTACCTGTTGATCGAGACCCCCGATGGCGTGGCGGTGGTCGACCAGCACGCGCTCCACGAACGGGTGCTGTACGAGCATTTCAAGCAGCGAGTTCTCGATGGTGACGTCGAGCAACAAAAACTGCTCGTGCCCGAGACAGTCGAATTGTCCGCTCGCGAGGCGGCGACGGTAACCGAGTCTTGTGAATTGCTGGCATCGTTGGGGTTCGTCATCGAGGCATTTGGAACCAACACCGTGCTGGTCCAGGCCTACCCGGCCATGCTGCGTCGCCCGGACTTCCCTGAACTGCTGCGGGATCTGTGCGAAACACTCGAACGCCCCGGCCAACAGCCCGACCGGCGCGATATACTCGAGTCACTGTTGCAGATGATGTCGTGCAAGGCGGCAGTCAAGGCCGGGCACAGGCTCTCCTCCGAGGAGATGGCCAGCTTACTGGAACAAAGTCACCTGATTGATGATGCTCACCATTGCCCGCATGGTCGCCCCACGGCACTGGTGCTCAGTCGAACCGAACTCGATCGCCAGTTCGGTCGATTGGGATAACGTGGACACCCTGGACGATTCGGAAGAACGATGATCTGTGTCAGTATCGGCCGCACCCGACACAAGATGGTGCTGGCCGAACACCGAGCCCTGGCCGAACGTGGAGCCGAGCTGGTCGAACTGCGTCTCGATTGGCTGTCGCACGTGCCGGACGTCAACCGGCTGATCGCCGACCGCCCCACCCCGGTGGTCATCACCTGCCGCCGCCGTGCCGACAAGGGCCGCTGGAGCGGTTCCGAAGAACAGCGGCAAACGGCGTTGAGGTCGGCCATCGTCGGAGGGGCCGAATACGTCGACATCGAGGACGACATCGCCAAGTCGGTCCCACGGTACGGCGAGACCCGCCGGATCGTTTCGCACCACAACTTCGACGAGACTCCCGACGATCTCGAGGAAATCCACGAGCGGATGTGCGACCTCGACCCCGACATCATCAAACTGGTCACCATGGCCAACAAGCCCGAGGACTCGGTGCGACTGCTCAAGCTGGTCAGTTCCTCGGAAATCCCCACGATTGGTTTTTGCATGGGCGAACTGGGACTGACCAGCCGCCTGCTGTGTGGAAAGTACGGCTCGCCGTTTACCTACGCCACATTTTCCAGCGAGCGAACACTGGCCCCCGGCCAGTTGTCGTTCAGGGAGATGACCGAGACCTACCACTTCGACCGCGTCCAGCCCGACACCCGGGTCTTCGGCGTGCTGGGCGACCCACTCGCCCACAGCCTCAGCCCCCTGATCCACAATGCCGCCTTCGATGCCGACGGGATCAACGCCGTCTACCTGCCACTTCGCGTCCCCGCCCACGGCCTGATGAAGACCCTGGACGAATTCGAGTGGCTGGGGATAGACGGTTACAGCGTCACGATCCCGCACAAGGAGACCATCCTCGAACTGGCCTCCACAAACGATCCGGCTGTCGAGCAACTCGGTGCAGCCAACACCTTGTGCCGTCTCGGTGACCAGGGCTGGGCAGCGTCCAACACGGACCTGCCGGCCGCGATCACCACGCTGAAGGTGGCACTGGAAGCCGACTCCCCCCCCAGGTCGCTGCAGGGAGCCAAGTGCCTGGTCCTGGGTGCCGGTGGAGCCGCACGGGCTATCGCGGGCGGCCTGATCGAGGCGGGTGCCGTGGTGACCGTCACCGGACGCACCCGGCCACGTGCCAACGCGCTGGCCGTTGACCTGGGATGCCAGGAAACCGGGTGGGAAAATCGCGGTGCCCAATTCGCCGACGTGTTGATCAATTGCACGCCCGTCGGCATGCACCCGAATCTCGACGAATCACCCTTTCAGCCTCAATGGCTCGGGGAAAACACGCTGGTTTTCGACACTGTCTATAATCCCGAGAACACCCTGCTGATCAAGCAGGCTCGCGAGCGTGGCTGCCCGACGGTCAGTGGAATCGAGATGTTCATCCGCCAGGCAGCCCTGCAGTACGAACAGTTCACCGGAAAACCAGCACCGCTGGACGTGATGCGAGAGACATTGAGACGAGGCATCTCAGCGGTCCGCTGACACAGGTTCCATCTCCCCAATTCCATCCTCGAATCCGGACCCCGCCACGATGCGTGTCGTCCTGATCGGATACCGCGGCAGCGGCAAGAGCGCGGTGGGAAAAACCATGGCCCATCAACTGGGCCTGGCGTTCGTCGATGCGGACATGGAAATCGAAAGCCGGGCCGGCCGGTCCATCTCCACGATCTTCGCCGAAGACGGCGAGGCGGAATTCCGGCGGCTCGAGCGGGAGGTGATCGCCGAATTGTCCAACGGCGACGCGGTGATCATTGCCGCCGGTGGCGGGGCGGTGCTTGACCCCGAGACACGGGCCCAGTGGAAACAGGCGGGCACCACGGTGATCTGGCTGACGGCAACTCCCCAGGAACTCGCGAGCAGGATTGCCAGGGACACGACCACCAGTGACCGCCGTCCAGCACTGACGAGTGACGGCGTGCTCGAGGAAATCACGACGGTGCTGGCCCAGCGACTGGATCTCTACCGAGACTGCCAGACATTGACGATCGACACCACGGGACGGACGATCGAGGAAGTGGCCGCCGAAGGTGTCGACGCGGTCAACAGCGACACTGGTTTCGGAGACGCGTGATCGTGGTGCCCGGTGGTTTGCCAACCTGGTTTGCGCTGCTGTCGGTCTTCCTGCTGGGAAGCATCATCGGCAGTTTCCTGAACGTCTGTGTCCACCGACTGCCCGACCACGTTTCGATTCTCGGTGGGTGGAAAGGCCTGTTCCATCCCCCGTCTCGCTGCCCGCGGTGCTTTCATTCGATCCGGCTGTTGGACAACATCCCGGTGGTCGGCTGGCTGAAACTGCATGGCCGCTGCCGACACTGCAACCGGGCGATCTCACCACGCTACCCGCTGGTCGAGTTCTTCAACGGGTTGCTGTGGGTGGTGATCTACCTTGTCGAGGTCGGGGTCACGCGACCCACCGGCGGACCGCTCATCGGTGCCAGCGGCCTGTTCGCCGGTGATCTCAGCCCCAGCCCCGTCTCCGGGTGGATGTCGGCCGAGGCCATGTTGCATGCCCGATATCTCTACCACATGGTCCTGATCGAGACCCTCGTGGTCGCCTCGCTGATCGATTTTGACCTCAAGGTCATTCCCGACAGTGTCACCGTGCCGGCGATGATTGTCGGACTGGCCGGATCGTCCCTGGGCTGTGTCTACATACTCCCGGTCTGGTTCCAGGTTCCCGACAGCGTCCAGGCACTCTTCAACACCCTCACGGTGGGCTCGCGTGACATCCCCGCCTGGATGGTGTGCCTTCGTGACGCACCACGGGTCCCCGCGTGGATCGACGATTCGCCCCATCTGCACGGCCTGGCCGTCAGCAGTGTGGGCCTCGTCTTTGGTGGCGGGATGATCTGGCTGGTCCGTATCGCCGGCCACTGGGTTCTGAAACAGGAAGCCATGGGTTTTGGTGACGTGACGCTGATGGCCGCCATTGGCAGTTTCCTGGGCTGGCAACAGGCGCTGGTGATCTTCTTCATGGCCCCGCTCCTGGGCATCGTCTTTGCCCTGTCCAACTGGTTTCTCCGCCGTGAACGCGAATTGCCTTACGGGCCGTTCCTGGCCATGGGCGCGCTGTTGTACCTGTGTGGTTTCCAGTTCATCTGGGCCGACCATCTCGAGCCCACCTTCGGCTACGGCCCCTTCCTGGTGCTGTTGCTGGTCATCGGCGGATTGATGTTTGCTCCCATGCTGACACTCTCGCGGCTGATTCGCCGTGCCCTGGGAATCCCCGATCCGGAACCATTCGACCAGGGAGAATGGCGGGCCGCCGACCAATTGCACTATGCCGCCGGCGAACGCGTTGACCGGTTCCAGGGACAATGGAGGATCGGTCCCGGGACCGACTGGCCCGGGAATGACGCCGGTCGTGGCCAGCGACACGAATCGGATTGGCGAGGGAACGGTGCCTAGGAACCACGCGAGTTCCGATCGATCCACGGTGACTGTCGAGCTTCTCGAGAATTCAGCTGTCGCGGCGGGTCCGCTACAATCAGGCCTATCATGATCACGATCGTCGACTACGGCATGGGCAATCTCCGCAGCGTGCAGAAGGCGTTTGAACGCCTTGGCCACGAGGCGGTGATCAGTTCACGTCCCGAGGAAATCGCCGCGGCCCAGCGACTGGTGCTGCCCGGTGTCGGTGCCTTTCGCGATGCCATCAATGAACTGGACAGGCTGGACCTGGTTGCCCCGATCCGGCAGCACATAGACGCCGACCGTCCCTTCCTGGGCATCTGCCTGGGACTGCAACTGTTGCTGGACCAAAGCCACGAAGACGGCCAGTGGGAAGGACTCGGCGTGGTGCCCGGCGAGGTCATCCGATTCGGCTCGGCAGGCGAGTTTCCCGGGGACCTGAAGATCCCGCACATGGGCTGGAACACGCTCGACCCGGTTGTTGGCGACTGCCCGCTGCTGGCTGATATTCCGCCCGGGTCCAGTTTCTACTTCGTACACAGTTATTATGTGAGTCCCTCGGATCCCGATTGCGTGGTGGGCCAAACCGACTACGGGCTGCCGTTCGTCTCGATGATCGGCCGTGGCCGGATGTTCGCGACACAGTTCCATCCGGAAAAGAGCCAACGCATCGGGCTGCAACTGTTGGCCAATTTCAGCACCCTCTAGGCACGCTCCAGATGTCCCCTCCCCGTGCACACCTGGACCAACTCGATGAAGTCGGTTGTGTGGCACTGCCGGGTTTCTGTGACCCCGCCACCACGCGGCGGATTGCCACCCGGCTCGAGGAACTCTTCGAATCCGAGGGAGAAGCCGCCGGAAGCGAGTTCAAGCCCGAGGCGGGCTGTCGGCGATTGGCCAACCTGGCCGACAAGGACGACCTGTTTCGACAACTGATGGTCCGGGACGACCTCCTCGCTTACGCCGGCCATGTTCTCGGCCCCCATTTCAAGCTCAGCAGCCTCAACGCCCGCAGTATCAATCCCGGCTGTCAACGGACCCAGCCGCTGCACGCCGACATGAGCGCCGTGCCAGACGAACGTGGTTTCTGGGTCTTCAACAGCCTCTGGATGCTCGACGATTTCACCGCGGACAACGGCACCGTCCGTTATGTGCCCGGCACGCACCATTCCGGACAGTTGCCGGCCGATGCGCTTGAGAACCCCGAGGCGGACCATCCCGACCAGGAACTGGTCACCGGACAGGCTGGCACCGTGTTGTTGATGAACGCGCATCTCTGGCACGGCGGCCTGCCCAACCGCACCGGCCAACCCCGCCGGGCCCTGCACATCTTCTTCGCGCGTTCCGACCGTCCACAACAGCAATACCAGAAGCAGTTGCTCAGCGCACAGACACAGGCCGGATTGACCGATCGACAGCGTCAGATCCTGGCACTTGATGACCCAGAAAACGATGCCGTCAGCTTGCAACCGTCCCTCCGTAGTGGATTCCTGAAGTGAACCAGCAACAAGAAACCCCGTTGCACACCGGACTGGAAATCATTCCCGCGATTGACCTGCGAGGAGGGCGGTGCGTGAGACTCCGCCAGGGAGACTACGCGCAGGAGACCATTTTTGGTGACGACCCCGTGGCGATGGCCGCGCGGTGGGTCGAGCAGAATGGACCACGGCTGCACCTGGTTGACCTGGACGGCGCACGGGACGGGATTCCGGCCAACGCCGAGAGCGTGCGTGACATCGTGGCCTCCGTCGATGTTCCCTGTCAGTTGGGAGGTGGCGTTCGTACCGACGAGGCGGTTCGCACGTTGCTGGAAGATGTCGGGCTCGACCGGGTGATCGTGGGCACACAGGCACTCAAGGCCCCCGGGTGGTTTCGCGACATCGCCAGTGCGTTTCCCGGCCAGGTCTGCCTGGGACTGGACGCGAGAGATTCCATGGTCGCCACCGAGGGCTGGCGGGACGTGTCACAGACTTCAGCACTGGAACTGGCATCCGGATACTCCGATCTGCCATTGGCGGCGATCATCTACACCAACATCGCACGCGATGGAATGCTCGAGGGCATCGACCCGGGGACATTGCGGGACCTGGAACAAATCGCCGAACTGGGACCACCGGTGATTGCCTCCGGAGGCGTCACCACCATTGAGGATGTCCGACAACTTGTTGAACTGGCCACGACGAGACCGAACCTCCAGGGAGCAATCGTCGGCCGGGCCCTCTACGAGGGCACGCTCGATTTGTCAGCCGCCGTTGAACTCGCAGCGCCCGGATCGGCCGGCTAGCCTTCAAAAAAGGTGTTGATCCGCCATCGACGGCGTTGCGGTCGGTCCGCAGAGACCGCGGTTCCGGCTTCGAGTCGCTCGGAGAATTCATCCCGTTGCCGGCGGGCTGCCGCCAGTTGCTGTTGCTGCTGGCGGACCTGCTCCTCGACACCCTGTAGCCGCTGTCTTGCTGCATCGAGTTGCTCTTCGAGATCAACGCTGACCTGTTTCTGGAGATCGGCATCGCGATGAGCCCGTCCGAGTTGTTCCCGCAATTGACCCAGTTCGGCCGACAACCGGTCAATCCGGGCCTCGGCCTTGGTCAGCAGTTCTCGTGCGACCTCCTGATCACGCAACCAACCGGCCTCGACTTCATCCTTCGCATTCCGGGCTTGCTCCAGGTCACCCAGTACCGTCTCGCGGTCGCGTTCAAGCATCTGAATTCTCATCTCCTCTTTGGCCGCTTTTTCTTCGTACTCAAGACGATGGGTCTCGAGCACTCCTCGCTGACGGCGTAACTGTCGCCCCCGAATCACCCAGGCCAACAACGCTCCGACGATCACCCCGACAGTGGCTGCGGCTAGAGGCAGTGGTTCCATTGCGGTCTCGGTTGGGCCCGTCTCGCAATTCAGACTAGCGGTTTCCTAACCCTTGATCACCCCAACGGGACGCATCCGGGCGACCTTTCTCGAGAGCCCGGCGGTGTGAACAACATCGACCACGTCATTCACGTCCTTGTAGGCATCGGGGTGTTCTTCGGCCAGGCCGCGACGGCTTCGCGACCTGGCCACCACACCCCGGGCCAACAGTTCCTTGTCGATCCGACGTCCTTCGGCATGACGCACCGCTCTGGTCCGGCTCATTCTTCGTCCCGCCCCATGGCACGTTGTGCCAAAGGAACGACGCATGCTGCCGGGCTGGCCAACCAGCACCCAACTGGCTCGCCCCATGTCACCGGGAATCAGTACGGGTTGACCGACGTCACGATACCTTCGAGGGATCTCGGAATGGCCAGGCGGAAAAGCCCGCGTCGCTCCCTTGCGATGGACCCAGACCCGTCTCGGCTCGTTCTCGATCTCGTGCTCCTCGAATTTCGCGATGTTGTGAGCCACGTCGTAGACCAGGTCCATCCCCAGCGACTGCCAACTCGATCCCAGCACCCGCGCAAATGCCTCACGAGCCACTTGCATCAGCAGTTGTCGATTGCACCAGGCGTAGTTCGCAGCCGCCCGCATGGCGCCGATGTAGGCCCGGCCCTCGGAACTGTGCACCGGGGCACAGGCCAGTTGGCGGTCGGGCAACACGATTCCATGCGACTCGGGAACACCACGCAGAGCTTTCAACGCGTCATCACATACCTGGTACCCCAGGCCACGGGATCCGGAGTGAATCATCACGCAGACCTGGCCGGCAAACAGGCCCAGCACCGCCGCGATTTCCGGTTCCACCACCTCGTCGACCACCTGGACTTCCAGGAAGTGATTCCCCGACCCCAGTGTGCCGCACTGGTTGGCTCCGCGAGCCAGGGCCTTCTCACTGACACGCCCCGGCTCGGCACCCGGCAGACACCCTCGTGCCTCGGTCATCTCGATGTCCTCCTCGGTCGCCAATCCGCGACTGATCAAGGACTGCGGCCCACGTTCCATCAGGTCGTGCAACTCACCGCGATCGAACCGGTAGGGACCACTCCGGCCCGCGCCCGCCGGCACGGTGGCAAACAGGTCCTCGACCAACCGGACCAGGTGTGGTGCCAGTTGCTCTTCGCGAATCGTCGAACGGATCAGCCGGACACCACAGTTGATGTCGTAGCCAACCCCTCCCGGGGAAATCACTCCGCCACGTTCGGGATCGGTCGCACAAACACCGCCAATGGTGAATCCATACCCCCAGTGAATATCGGGCATCGCCAGGCTGGCCAGTTGGATTCCCGGCAGGGTGGCCACATTGGCCACCTGCTCAGGCGCCCGATCACTGCGAATGTGCTCCATCAACACATCACTGGCAAATATCAGTCCGTCGACCCGCATCTCCGGCTTATAAGACCGTGGAATCCGCCACAGGCAGTCGTCAATCCGCTCCAGGGGTCCATAGAATCCGTGCTGTGTCATGACGGGGCACCTGGATCAGATATCAACGATCACCTCGGCCATCCATCGACCAGCCTGCTGCTGAACCTTCAATCCGTGATACGTGATCGCCTTGATTTCTCGAGCCAGCCGATCAGGCTGATCGGCAATCACCTCACCGTACGCTTCCACCGCGAGGCCAGTTTCCGTGCTGGTGACCGAGAAGTCACGACCGAGAAATCCGGTGGTTTCAAACTGAAACAGCAATTCGTTCAGCAGGTCAAACAGCAGCAGTTCCAGGTCGACACCGACAACCGGCATGTCAAACCGGTTGTCGGACCGCAGTGCACCAGGCTCCTCGATCAACAACGACGTCAACCCCCGAGCAGCCTCGGCGAACATTCCCTCTCGGTCGTCGGCAATGGCTCTCAACCCCAGGTCAGCGGTGTGGTCAAACGTTTCAAACACGGCGGAGACCTTATACCATGATCCGCCGCACCAATGCCTGACCCACCCACCGAGTCCCGACTGGCCGCGGCGACCCGCGGCCGGTGGCTGCTGGCTGCCGCTGCCTTCTTGCAATACACCGCGCCCCTGGTCGTTCCTCCTGGACCTGGTCATCCTGGGCGAGACCTGGCGACGAGGAACCGGGAGTCTGCCGTGACACCCCGGACAACCGTCAGTCGGCCACCAGGGCCACACGAAGATCCATGACATTGGTGTGTGTCGGCCCGGTCTGCAACAAGCCTCCGACCGCCTCGAAATAGGTGTAGGAGTCATTGATTGCCAGGTACGGTTCCGGGTTCAACCCACGGGATCTGGCGGTCTTCAAGAGATCCTGGTCGACCAACGCGCCGGCGGCATCGGTCGGGCCGTCCTCGCCATCGGTTCCTCCCGAGAGAATGGCGATGCGGTCGAGTCCGGTCTCCCATGCCTGCTGGATCACCGCGAGCACGAGTTCCTGGTTGCGGCCACCGCGACGTGGCTGGTCGGTCTCGGCCAGTTGGACAACCGGCTCGCCTCCCGAAATCACGCAAGCGGGCGCAGCGACCGGCCCCTTTCCCGCGCGGATCTCACGACACAGTTCCAACAACTCCACTCCATGCTCTCGGGCAATGCCCTGGTTGTCGGATCCCAGCGAGTGAACGTGATAGCCCAGTGACTCGGCATGTGAGGTCGCCGCCGCCACGGCCACCTCGTTGTTGCCGATCACGTGGTTGCTGACCCGCTGAAACACCGCGTCATCCGCCTCACCATCAGTGTCGCTCGCCCTCGCTTCCAGGAATCGCCAAACCGCATCCGGCACATCGTCATCCCGCGAGGCAAATTGCCTGAGCACCTCCAGTGCCTGAGCGTCGCTGCCGGTGTCGGTCACCGTCGGCCCGGATGCAATGATGTCCAGGGGATCACCGATGACATCGGAGATCAACAGGCAATGCAGGGCCGCGGCCGCAGCAGCCGCCCGAGCCAGGTTGCCCCCCTTCACGGCGCTGAGCCGCTTGCGGACGCAGTTGAGTTGGTTGA
>MDTE01134108.1_pt1 | contig 15395 bp, 10 predicted proteins | sample 811231 | NCBI WGS metagenome assembly MDTE01 (sample SAMN05326651, study PRJNA326480) | marine metagenome | isolation source: seawater | place: Indian Ocean: Red Sea | collected 2010 | reverse complement strand
GGCGGAACTCGTAAAGCTGGCCCTTTCGGTTGGAGGTTGAACGGTCGATGGCTATGCAATGGTTTGTTGTTCACGCCTATTCCGGATTTGAATCCAAGGTCGCGCAGTCGATCCAGGAACAAGCCGTGATCAAGGGTATGGACGGTCTGTTCGAGGAAGTACTCGTCCCGACCGAGGAAGTGGTCGAGATGCGCCGCGGCTCGAAGGTGAATTCCGAGCGCAAGTTCTTCCCCGGCTATGTGCTGGTGCGCATGGATATGAACGAAGACAGCTATCACCTGGTCAAGAACACACCGAAGGTGACCGGCTTCCTGGGGGCCGGCAACAAGCCCGCGCCGATCAGTCAGGCCGAAGCCGACCGAATCCTGCATCAGGTGAAGGAAGGGGTAGAGCGTCCGAAACCTTCGGTTACGTTTGATATTGGCGAAGAGGTTCGGGTCAATGACGGCCCGTTCCAGTCGTTCAACGGCGTGGTCGAGGATGTCGACGAGGAACGTGCGCGTTTGAAGGTATCAGTATCGATTTTTGGCCGGTCGACACCGGTCGAGTTGGAATACGGTCAGGTCGAGAAGCTTTAGTCCTGAACGTCTGTTGGCCACCCCGAAGCGTTGTGCGGCGGGGCGGTGCGCGGGAGGTTGGCTCCACAAGTCCATGGGGTGCCGTACCGCGAAACCTCGAAAGGAAAGATGAGGTCTAGGTCATGGCAAAGAAAATTGAGGGTTACGTCAAACTCGAAATCCCGGCTGGACAGGCTAATCCGTCGCCGCCCGTGGGGCCGGCGCTCGGCCAGGCCGGTCTGAACATCATGGAATTCTGCAAGGCATTCAATGCGGCGACGCAGAATGGCGAGCAGGGTGCACCGACGCCTGTGGTGATCACGGTGTACCAGGACAAGTCGTTCACCTTCGAGACCAAGACGCCACCGGCGAGCTACTTCCTGAAGAAGGCGGCGCGTGTGCCGAAGGGCAGCGGGACGACGGGGCGCGACTTTGTCGGCCGCGTCACCGACGCACAGTGCCGCGAAATTGCGGAATCCAAGATGGTGGATCTGAACGCCAACGATATCGATGCGGCGACACAGATGATCAAAGGCACGGCCCGCTCGATGGGCCTTGAGGTGGTGGGGTAACGATGGCGAAACCCGGAAAACGCATTCGCGCCGCGCGCGAGAAGGTCGATCCCGATACCAAGGTTGCGATCGGCGAGGCCGTGCGGCTGGTGAAGGAAAACGCCAAGGCGAAGTTCGACGAGACGATCGAAGTGTCGATCAATCTGAATGTCGACCCACGTCACGCCGACCAGAACGTGCGCGGCGTCGTGTCCCTGCCGAACGGGACGGGCAAGGATGTGCGCATCGCGGTGTTCGCCAAGGACGACAAGGCCGACGAGGCGCGTGCCGCCGGTGCCGATCTTGTCGGCGCGGAGGATCTGGCCGAGCAGATTCAGAACGGCGAGATCAACTTCGATCGCGTGATCGCAACGCCGGACATGATGCCGGTCGTCGGTCGTCTGGGTAAGGTGCTCGGCCCGCGCGGCCTGATGCCGAACCCGAAACTGGGTTCGGTCACCAATGACGTGACCGACGCCGTGTCCAACGCGAAATCCGGCGAGGTCCAGTTCAAGGTCGAGAAGACGGGCATCGTTCATGCGGGGATTGGCAAGGCCAGCTTCAGCGAAGAACAGATTCGTCAGAATCTCGACGCCTTTTTGGACGCGATCATGCGCGCGAAGCCGAGCGGCGTGAAGGGCTCGTATGTGAACAAGGTTGCGCTCACCTCGACCATGGGGCCAGGCGTGCGATTTGACGTGGCGGACATCGGAAGTCCGGCACAGGAAGCGGCCGAATAGGCAGCGAACGGGATTTCCGCATCCGGCGATAGCCGGGCGCGGAGGTACCTGTCCGAGACTGCAGGCGTCCAAGGGGTTTCGGCCCGGCGGACCTAAGTGCCGGCAACGGCGGTCCTGCATAGACGGGAGAAGGCGATCGGGTCTGTGTCCGGTCGTAGCGCTCCTGGGACAGGAAGGAGCGGTTTCGGGGATTGACCCGGAGCCAAATTGCAACGGTGCGGAAGACCGAATTCATTCGGACCGCGCCATGATTGCGGAGACGGCAAGTGGACCGAGCTAGAAAAGAAGAGCTGGTCACCGAACTCAACCAGTCTTTTGCGGAAGCCGCGCTCGTCGTGGTGACGCAGCAGACCGGGCTGACGGTCGCGGAGAGTACAGACCTCCGTGCCAAGATGCGTGAGGCCGGGGCCGGTTACAAAGTGACCAAGAACAGGCTCGCCAAACTCGCCCTTGCGGGTACGCCCTATGAACCTATCACCGATCTGTTCTCGGGGCCGACCGCGATTGCGTATTCCGCCGACCCAGTGGCGGCGGCACGTGTGGCTGTCAATTATTCGAAGGATAACGATAAGCTGATCGTTGTCGGGGGCGCCATGGGCGACACCCTGCTCGACGAGGATGCCGTGAAGGCATTGGCTTCACTTCCTTCGCTCGACGAGCTGCGCGGCAAGCTGGTGGGGCTGCTGAATGCACCTGCGACCAAGGTCGCCGGTGTTCTTCAGGCGCCCGGAGGTCAGCTTGCACGCGTCGTTGGCGCATACGCAAACGAGGGCGAGGCTGCGTAAGCCGGGTCCGATGTATCGGATATCGAACAGTCTCTAGTGTCTCAGGAGTAAATGAAAATGGCAGATATTGAAAAATTGGCAGACGATCTCAGCGCCCTCACGGTTCTCGAGGCCGCCGAGTTGTCGAAAATGCTTGAAGAGAAATGGGGCGTCAGCGCCGCGGCACCGGTTGCGGTGGCTGCGGGTGCTCCGGCCGGCGATGCCGGCGGCGCGGCCGAGGAGAAGACGGAATTCGACGTCATTCTCGCGGCGGCGGGCGACAAGAAGATCAACGTGATCAAGGAGGTCCGGACGATTACCGGTCTGGGCCTGAAGGAAGCCAAAGACCTCGTCGAGGGTGCGCCGAAGCCTGTGAAGGAAGGCGTCTCCAAGGAAGAGGCCGATGAGCTGAAGGGCAAGCTGGAAGAGGCTGGCGCGAGCGTCGAGCTCAAGTAGCCTTCCGGTAAAAGGATCGGCGGCAGCAGGCACGGCCATGCTGCCGCCGGCATCCTCGGATCGCCGAAAGCCCAGCTTCAGGGCGCGGGTTGGCGGCGATGCGACGATGCCGGAAGGGCAAGAGCCCGGATCCGGTTGATTGATTTGGTATGGCCCGATTGGTCACGGGCGAATGCTCGTGACAACGAAGAGAGGCAGTTGATGGCGCAGTCGTTCACCGGTCGCAAACGTATCCGTAAAAACTTTGGGCGTATTCAGGAAGTGGCGCCCATGCCGAACCTCATCGAGGTTCAGATGAGTTCCTACGAGCAGTTCCTGAACAGCACCACGCTGGAAGGCGAGCGTGCCGATGTCGGCCTGACGGAAGTCTTCAAATCCGTTTTCCCGATCCGTGACTTCTCGGAGAAGTCCCAGCTCGAGTTCGTGGATTACGAGCTCGAGGAGCCAAAATACGACGTCGAGGAATGCCAGCAGCGTGGCATGACCTATGCGGCGCCGCTCAAGGTGACCCTGCGTCTCGTGGTTTGGGATGTGGACGAGGATACGGGTTCGCGTTCGATCCGGGACATCAAGGAGCAGGACGTCTATATGGGCGACATGCCCCTGATGACGGAGAAGGGTACCTTCGTCATCAACGGCACCGAGCGCGTGATCGTTTCCCAGATGCACCGCTCGCCGGGCGTCTTCTTCGACCATGACAAGGGCAAATCTCACTCGTCGGGCAAGTATCTGTTCGCCGCACGCGTCATACCGTATCGCGGGTCCTGGCTCGACTTTGAGTTCGACGCCAAGGACATCGTGCATGTCCGTATTGACCGCCGCCGGAAACTTCCGGTCACCACGTTCCTGATGGCGCTCGACAGCGCGGCCACAGCCGAGCTGCGCGCCGAACGTGCCGAGGAAGGTCGGGAACTCGAGCCGTTCGAGGCCATCGGCATGTCGAACGAGGAGATCCTCGACCATTTCTATGAAAAGACGGCGTACACCCTGTCCAAGAAGGGCTGGAAGACCACCTTTGATGCCGAGCGCCTGCGCGGCCAAAAGCTGACTCACGATCTGGTGGACGCCAAATCAGGCAAGGTGGTCGCCGAGGCAGACGCCAAATTTACGCCGCGCCTGGCGCGTCAGCTCGATGAAAAGGGGCTGAAGGACATCATCGTGTCCGGTGAGGAACTCGTTGGACAGTATTTCGGCGAGGACATCATCAACGAGGAGACCGGCGAGGTGCTGGTCGAGGCGGGCGACGAAATTACCGAGGAAATTCTCGAATCCTTCGGTGAGCTGGGCATCAAGAACTTCACGACCCTGTGGATCGACCATGTCACTGTGGGACCGTATATCCGCAACACCCTGGCGGGCGACAAGGCCCGTTCACGCGAGGACGCCCTGATCGACATCTACCGGGTCATGCGCCCCGGCGAGCCGCCAACCTATGAAACGGCGGAGACCCTGTTCAAGAGCCTGTTCTTCGACAATGAGCGCTATGACCTCTCGGCGGTCGGGCGCGTCAAGATGAATGCCCGGCTCGAGCTCGATTGTCCCGATACGGTTCGCACGCTGCGCAAGGAAGATGTGCTGCGGATCATCAAGCTGATGGTCGGCATGAAGGACGGCCAGGGCGACATCGACGATATCGATCATCTCGGCAACCGCCGGGTCCGCTCGGTCGGCGAGCTGATGGAGAATCAGTATCGCATCGGACTGCTGCGCATGGAGCGTGCGATCCGCGAGCGTATGTCGACGGTCGAGATCGACAGTGTTATGCCGCACGACCTGATCAATGCCAAGCCGGCTGCCGCGGCGGTGCGCGAGTTCTTCGGCTCGTCGCAGCTCAGCCAGTTCATGGACCAGACGAACCCGCTGTCGGAAATCACCCACAAGCGCCGCCTGTCGGCATTGGGACCGGGTGGTCTGACGCGCGAGCGCGCCGGTTTCGAGGTTCGCGACGTGCATCCCACGCACTATGGGCGCATCTGCCCCATCGAGACGCCGGAAGGCCCGAACATCGGCCTGATCAACTCGCTGGCGACCTATGCGCGGGTGAACAAGTACGGCTTCATCGAGACCCCCTATCGCGTGGCGAAGGACGGCAAGGTGACCGACGAGGTCGTCTACCTCTCGGCCATGGAAGAGGGCCGGTACACGATCGCCCAGGCCAACTCAACGCTCGACAAGAACAGCCGGCTGGTCGACGAACTGGTGAGCTGTCGCCAGGGCAACGACTATCTCATGGCGCTGCCGGAAGACGTCGATTACATGGACGTCTCGCCAAAGCAACTCGTCTCCGTCGCCTCGGCGCTCATCCCCTTCCTGGAGAATGATGACGCCAACCGCGCGCTGATGGGCTCGAACATGATGCGCCAGGCGGTGCCGCTGATTCAGACCGAGGCCCCGCTCGTGGGCACCGGCATGGAAGAAACGGTGGCGCGGGATTCCGGTGTCGCGATCGTGGCGAAACGCTCCGGCGTCATCGACCAGGTTGATGCGACCCGCATTGTGATCCGGGCAACCGGCGATGTTGGTGGCGGCGACACGGGCGTCGATATCTACAATCTTCTCAAGTTTCAGCGTTCGAACCAGAACACGTCCATCACCCAGCGGCCGCTGGTTAAGGTCGGTGACCAGGTCGAAAAGGCCGACATCGTCGCGGATGGTCCGTCCACCGATCTCGGCGAACTGGCGCTCGGCAAGAACGTGCTTTGCGCGTTCATGCCGTGGAACGGCTACAACTTTGAAGACTCGATCCTGATTTCCGAGCGCATCGTGCGCGACGACGTCTTTACCTCGATCCATATCGAGGAGTTCGAGATCATGGCCCGGGACACCAAGCTCGGCCAGGAAGAGATCACGCGCGATATTCCCAATGTCGGTGAAGAGGCCCTGAAGAACCTCGACGAGGCCGGCATCACTTATATCGGCGCCGAGGTCAATCCGAGCGATATTCTCGTCGGCAAGGTGACGCCCAAGGGTGAATCGCCGATGACGCCGGAGGAGAAGCTGTTGCGCGCGATCTTCGGTGAAAAGGCCGCCGACGTTCGCGATACCTCGCTCAAGGTGCCGCCGGGCGTGACGGGCACCGTCGTCGAGGTTCGGGTCTTCTCGCGCCGCGGCGTCGACAAGGATGAACGTGCCCTCTCGATCGAGCGCGCGGAAATCGAACGTCTGGCCAAGGATCGCGACGATGAGAAGGCGATCCTCGAGCGCAGCTTCTACAGCCGCCTGAAGGAGCTTCTGCTCAATCAGACCGCCGTGAAGGGGCCGAAGGGCGTCGATGGCGAAGTGAAGGTCACCGACAAGGTTCTGGGTGACTACACGCCGGGCCAGTGGCGCCAGATCGTGGTCAAGAATGACAGCCGCATGTCGGAGATCGAGGCCCTGCAGGGCAGCTTCGACGAGGCTGTTCAGGCTCTCGAGGCGCGCTTCGAGAACAAGGTTGACAAGTTGCAGCGCGGCGACGAGTTGCCGCCGGGCGTGATGAAGCTGGTCAAGGTGTTCGTTGCGGTGAAGCGCAAGCTTCAGCCGGGCGACAAGATGGCCGGCCGCCACGGCAACAAGGGTGTGATTTCACGAATCGTCCCGATGGAGGATATGCCTTATCTGGACGACGGTACGCCGGTCGATATCGTGCTGAATCCGCTGGGTGTGCCGTCACGTATGAATGTGGGGCAGATCCTCGAGACCCATCTGGGTTGGGCGACCCGCGGTATTGGTCGTCAGATCGGCGATATCATGCAGGCGCTGAACGAGACCGGAAAGGCGGACGATCTGCGTAAGAAGCTGGCCGATGTCTACGGCAAGGAGACGTCCAACGAAGATATCGACGGCATGTCCGACGATGCGGTTTCCGAGCTGGCCGGCAACCTTCGCAATGGTGTGCCGATTGCAACGCCGGTGTTCGATGGCGCGACCGAGCAAGAAATCAACCAGCATCTGGAGATGGCCGGTCTTGATGTGTCCGGCCAGGTCCAGCTGATCGACGGTCGCACGGGCGAGAAGTTCGAGCGCGACGTGACGGTTGGTTACATCTATATGCTGAAGCTGCATCATCTGGTCGATGACAAGATCCATGCACGTTCGATCGGTCCGTACAGCCTCGTGACCCAGCAGCCGCTTGGCGGCAAGGCTCAGTTCGGCGGTCAGCGGTTCGGCGAGATGGAGGTCTGGGCGCTGGAAGCGTATGGCGCGGCCTACACCTTGCAGGAAATGCTGACGGTCAAATCGGATGACAAGGCTGGGCGTACGAAGGTCTATGAATCGATCGTGCGCGGTGATGACAATTATGAAGCCGGCATTCCGGAATCCTTCAATGTCCTTGTGAAGGAACTCCGCTCGCTCGGTCTCGACGTCCAGCTCAATCAGTCGACTCGCTAATCGGCCGGCCGAATGAAACTGGTGCAAAACAACCCCCTACCGGGAGCAGGTAAATGAACGAACTCGTCAATGTCTTCGGTCAACCCCAAGGCCCGCAGAGTTTCGACGAGATCCGTATCTCGATCGCCAGTCCGGAGCGCATTCGCTCCTGGTCCTACGGTGAAATCAAGAAGCCGGAAACCATCAATTACCGGACGTTCAAGCCGGAACGCGACGGACTGTTCTGTGCGCGTATCTTCGGCCCGATCAAGGATTATGAGTGCCTGTGCGGCAAGTACAAACGCATGAAGTATCGCGGCATTGTCTGCGAAAAGTGCGGTGTCGAAGTCACGCTGCAGAGCGTGCGCCGCGAACGGATGGGCCATATCGAACTGGCATCGCCGGTTGCCCATATCTGGTTCCTGAAGTCGCTGCCGAGCCGGATCGGCATGCTCCTCGACAACACGCTGCGCGACCTCGAGCGGGTGCTGTATTTCGAGAACTACATCGTCACCGAGCCGGGCCTGACCGATCTCGAGCAGTACTCGCTGCTGTCGGAAGAGGATTATCTCGAGAAGCAGGAAGAGTTCGGCGAGGAATCCTTTACCGCGAAGATCGGTGCGGAGGCGCTCAAGGACATGCTGATGGCGATCGACCTGGAGGCCGAGCGCGACAAGCTGCGTGTCGACCTCAAGGAGACGAACTCGGAGGCCAAGCGTAAGAAGTATGTGAAGCGTCTCAAGATCGTCGAGGCGTTCATTGATTCCGGCGCGCGTCCGGAGTGGATGATTCTTGATGTGATCCCGGTTATTCCGCCGGAGCTGCGCCCGCTCGTGCCGCTCGATGGCGGCCGGTTCGCGACGTCGGATCTGAACGATCTGTATCGCCGCGTGATCAACCGCAACAATCGTCTGAAACGTCTGATCGAGTTGCGGGCACCCGACATCATTGTCCGCAACGAAAAGCGCATGCTCCAGGAATCGGTGGATGCGCTGTTCGACAATGGACGTCGCGGCCGGGTCATCACCGGCGCCAACAAGCGGCCTCTCAAGTCGCTGTCGGACATGCTCAAGGGCAAGCAGGGCCGCTTCCGCCAGAACCTGCTTGGCAAGCGTGTCGACTATTCGGGCCGTTCGGTGATCGTTGTCGGGCCGGAGCTTCTGCTGCACCAGTGCGGGTTGCCAAAGAAGATGGCGCTCGAACTGTTCAAGCCGTTCATCTATCACAAGCTCGAACTGTACGGTTACGCGACCACGATCAAGGCCGCGAAGCGGATGGTCGAGAAGGAGCGGCCGGAAGTCTGGGATATCCTCGAAGAGGTCATCCGCGAGCATCCGGTCCTGTTGAACCGAGCGCCGACCCTCCACAGGCTCGGCATCCAGGCATTCGAGCCAGTCCTGATCGAGGGCAAGGCGATCCAGCTGCATCCGCTGGTATGTGCCGCGTTCAACGCCGACTTCGATGGTGACCAGATGGCTGTGCATGTGCCGCTGTCGCTGGAAGCCCAGCTCGAGGCGCGCGTGCTGATGATGTCGACGAACAACATCCTCAGCCCGGCCAATGGCAAGCCGATCATCGTGCCGTCTCAGGATATCGTGCTCGGCCTCTACTATCTGAGCTATGAGGCGAATGACGATACCGGCGAGGAAGTCAGCTTCGACAGCAAGAAGTCGCTCGATGCGGCTGCTGCGGGTGGTGACGTGGTGTTCGTCAATGCCAAGAACTTGGCTGAGCCCGTCGACCTCGACTCCCTGACCCTCAAGGCGGTCAACGACGGCGACGTGAAGGCCTACCGTGTTCCTGGGTTCAGTTCGATCGACGAGGTCGAGCAGGCACTCGACGCCGGCGCCGTCGGTCTGCATTCGCGGATCAAGGCACGGATCGCTATTTTTGACGAGGAAGGCAACGAGATGGTCACGCGCGTGTTGACCACGCCGGGGCGTCTGCTTCTCGGTCGTATCCTGCCGAAGCATCCTCAGGTTCCCTTCGATCTCATCAACCGCTTGCTGACCAAGCGCGAGATCTCCGAGATCATCGATATCGTCTACCGTCACTGCGGTCAGAAGGAGACTGTGATCTTTGCTGACCGCATGATGGGTCTCGGTTTCACGAATGCCTGTAAGGCCGGTATCTCGTTCGGCAAGGACGACCTGATCGTTCCCGATCTCAAGCTCCGTCTGGTGGAAGAGACCACCGACCGGGTCAAGGAGTTCGAGCAGCAGTATCAGGACGGCTTGATCACCAAGGGTGAGAAGTACAACAAGGTGGTCGATGCCTGGACCCGCTGCACGGATGACGTGGCGGACGCGATGATGGCGGAGATGGAATCGACCGATTCCGCCGGTGCGATCAACTCGGTCTACATGATGGCCCATTCGGGCGCACGTGGTTCGGCGGCGCAGATTCGTCAGCTCGCCGGCATGCGTGGCCTGATGGCGAAGCCGTCGGGCGAGATCATCGAAACGCCGATTATAGCCAACTTCAAGGAAGGCCTGACGGTGCTCGAGTACTTCAACTCGACCCATGGCGCCCGTAAGGGTCTGGCGGACACGGCGCTGAAGACGGCCAACTCGGGTTATCTGACCCGCCGTCTCGTCGACGTCGCGCAGGATTGCGTGATCATCGAGAATGATTGCGGCACCGATGACGGGTTGACCATGTCGGCCGTGATCGAGGGTGGCGATGTTGTCGTACCACTGTCCGAGCGTCTGCTTGGCCGCACGGCAGCCGAGGATGTTGTCGATCCACTGAGCGGTGAAAAGATCGCCAAGAAGGGTGAGCTCATGACCGAGCCACTCGTCGAGAAGGTCGAAACTGCGGGGACGGAGACCGTCAAGATTCGTTCGGTCCTGACCTGTAAGAGCGACGGCGGTGTTTGCGCAGCCTGTTACGGACGCGATCTCGCGCGTGGTACGCCGGTCAATGTCGGCGAGGCCGTCGGCGTGATCGCGGCCCAGTCGATCGGTGAACCCGGCACGCAGCTGACGATGCGGACATTCCACATCGGCGGTGCGGCCCAGGGTGCGTCCGAGCAGTCGAGCGTCGAGGCCGCGTTCGATGCCACGGTGAAGATCGAGAACCGCAATGTGGTCGTGAACTCCGAAGGCGTTCCGATCGTGATGAGCCGCAACACCGAAGTGGTGTTGATCGATGAGGTCGGCCGTGCCCGCGCCCATCACCGCATTCCCTACGGTTCGCGGTTGCTTGCCGACGAAGGCGACAAGGTCGAGAAGGGACAGCCGCTGGCACAGTGGGATCCCTACACCCTGCCCATCATCACGGAGAAGGAAGGCTATATCGACTATGTCGATCTGGTCGAAGGTGTCTCCATGCGCGAGGCCACCGATGAGGCCACCGGCATCGTCTACAAGGTGGTCATCGACTGGAAACAGCAGCCCAAGGGCTCGGACCTTCGTCCGCGCGTGTCGCTGCGGCCGAAGAAGTCATCGAAGCAGGGTGAGGTCGTCAAGCTCGCCAATGGTCTCGATGCGCGTTACTTCATGTCCGTCGATGCGATCCTGAATGTCGAACCCGGCCAGCATGTTCAGGCGGGTGATATTCTCGCGCGTATCCCGCGGGAGAGCTCGAAGACGCGTGACATCACCGGCGGTCTGCCGCGGGTGGCGGAGCTGTTCGAGGCACGCCGTCCAAAGGACCACGCGATCATCGCCGACACCAATGGGCGGATCGAGTTCGGTCGCGACTATAAGATGAAGCGCCGAATCGTGATTGCCCCGAGCGAAGAGGAGCAGGCGGACGGCAAGGAGCCGGTCGAGTATCTGATCCCGAAGGGCAAGCACATCTCCGTCCAGGAAGGCGACTATGTGGAGAAGGGCGACCTTCTGCTCGACGGCAACCCGGTTCCCCACGACATTCTCCGTGTACTCGGGATCGAGGAGCTTGCCCGCTACCTGGTCAAGGAAATCCAGGACGTCTACCGGCTGCAAGGCGTGACGATCAACGACAAGCATATCGAGGTGATCGTTCGTCAGATGCTGCAGAAGGTCGAGATCATGGATCCGGGCGAGACCACGTTCCTGGTCGGCGAGACCATCGACAAGGTCGAGTTCGATGCGGTCAACGCGAAGGCCGTCGATGAAGGCCTGAAACCGGCGACGTCTTCGCCGGTGCTTCAGGGCATCACGAAGGCCAGCCTGCAGACCAGCTCGTTCATCTCTGCCGCGTCGTTCCAGGAAACGACCCGGGTGCTGACCGAGGCTGCTGTGAACGGCAAGGTCGATCGTCTCTACGGCCTGAAGGAAAACGTGATCGTGGGTCGTCTTATCCCCGCCGGTACCGGTGCGGTGATGAATGCGGTCCGTTCGATCGCCGCCGAGCGCGACAACGAACTGGCGGACGAGATCGCCAAGCAGTTGGCAGCCGAAGAAGCTGCGGCACAGGCGGAAATCGAGGAGGCGGGTGCCGCCGAATAGGCAACCGGTCAATTCGAGAATTAGCGTCGCGCCGCCTCCGGATCCCGGGGGCGGCGCGTTTCTTTAACAAATCCCTTCTTTGTGAAATATAATTACTCAAATGGGGCCGTTTCGGGACCGATCATTGCAGTTGCCCGGCCCTTCGATTTGTCGCGGAACTACCGGATTTTTCTAGGATTTCTCGGTTGACGGCCATAGGGCCCATAAGTAGTATCCGCGCGCCTAGACGGGGTTGGTCGTAGACCTGCGCAGTCTAAACACGGCCTCTGGCACTACGAACCATATGCGCGAACGCTCGACGGGCTAGCGAAAAGTGCCCGCAGGGACAGAACTGTTTTCTGTCCCGAGTTTGCTTTGTGCAGACGGTTGGAAACGAGAGACGAGAAAGTCAAGGAAGCCATATGCCGACGATCAATCAGTTGATCCGGAAGCCGCGTAAGGCCCCGATCAAGCGGAACAAGGTTCCGGCCCTGGAGGCATGCCCGCAGAAACGCGGCGTTTGCACGCGTGTTTACACAACCACCCCGAAGAAGCCGAACTCGGCCCTGCGAAAGGTTGCCCGTGTGCGCCTGACCAACGGGTTCGAGGTGACGAGCTACATTCCGGGTGAGGGCCACAACCTGCAGGAACATTCAGTCGTCATGATCCGCGGTGGCCGCGTCAAGGACCTTCCCGGCGTCCGTTATCACATCATCCGAGGCACCCTGGACACCCAGGGCGTGTCCGATCGCCGTCAGCGCCGTTCGAAATACGGCGCCAAACGGCCCAAGTAGCGAGACACAGCGATATGGCCCGACGTCGGCGTGCAGAAAAACGAGAAATCCTTCCGGATCCGAAATTTGGCGATCTGGTTGTCAGCAAATTCACCAACAGCGTCATGCTGGATGGCAAGAAATCGGTTGCCGAGCGCATTGTCTATGCGGCGCTCGACGACATCGCAGCCAAGCGTGGCAGCGATCCGGTCCGCACGTTTCACGAGGCGATCGACAACATTAAGCCGCAGCTTGAGGTCCGTTCGCGCCGCGTCGGTGGTGCGACCTACCAGGTGCCGGTCGAGGTGCGTTCGGAGCGCGCCCAGGCGCTCGCATTTCGCTGGCTGATCCAGGCCGCGCGCACGCGGCCCGAGAACACGATGGAAGAGCGCCTGTCGCGTGAACTCCAGGACGCGTCGGAAAACCGTGGCAACGCCGTGAAGAAACGGGAAGACACCCATCGGATGGCAGAGGCCAACAAGGCCTTCTCGCATTACCGCTGGTAGTCGCCCGGCGAACCGCTGAACGAGAGCTGAAAGATCATGTCCTCCAATCGCGAAACCCCGATCGAGCATTACCGCAATATCGGCATCATGGCCCACATCGATGCGGGCAAGACGACGACGACGGAACGAATCCTCTACTACACCGGCCGGTCCTACAAGATCGGTGAAGTCCATGACGGTGCGGCCACCATGGACTGGATGGAGCAGGAGCAGGAGCGCGGAATCACGATCACGTCGGCTGCGACGACCGCATTCTGGCAGGACCACCGGGTCAACATCATCGACACGCCGGGGCACGTGGATTTCACGATCGAGGTTGAGCGCGCGTTGCGTGTCCTCGACGGTGCGGTTGCGGTGTTCGACAGTGTCGCGGGCGTCGAGCCCCAGTCCGAAACGGTCTGGCGCCAGGCCGACAAGTACCAGGTGCCGCGGATTTGCTTCATCAACAAGATGGACCGTGTCGGGGCCGACTTCGAAAACAGTGTCCAGATGATCATCGATCGCCTCGGTGCGAACCCGATCGTGCTGCAGTTGCCGGTCGGCAAGGAAGCCGAACTCAAAGGTGTGGTCGATCTGGTCAAGATGCAAGGCATTGTCTGGAAAGACGAAAGCCTGGGCGCGGAGTTCGAGTATGTCGACATTCCCGCCGACCTGGCCGACCTAGCTGCCGATTATCGCGAGAAGCTGGTCGAGGCGGCCGTCGAGCATGATGACGATGCCATGGAGGCCTATCTCGATGGCACCGAGCCCGACGAGGACACCCTGAAGGCCTGCATCCGTAAGGCGACCCTGTCGCTCAGTGCGGTGCCCGTCCTGTGTGGCTCGGCGTTCAAGAACAAGGGTGTGCAGCCGCTGCTGGATGCCGTTGTCGATTATCTGCCGTCGCCGGTCGACGTTCCGGCCATCGCCGGCGTGAAGCCGGGCACCGACGATCCGATGGAGCGCAAGAGTTCCGATGACGAGCCGTTTGCGGCGCTCGCCTTCAAGATCATGACCGATCCGTTCGTCGGCTCGCTAACCTTCGCGCGCGTTTACTCGGGTTCGGTCGAGGCCGGTTCTTCGGTTCTCAATTCCGTGAAGGACAACCGCGAACGTGTCGGCCGTATGCTCCTCATGCATGCGAATGACCGTGAGGATCTCAAGGTTGCGCGCGCGGGCGATATCGTTGCGCTGGCCGGCATGAAGAGCACGACCACGGGCGAGACACTTTGCGACCCGAACAACCCCGTCATCCTGGAACGCATGGAGTTTCCCGATCCGGTTATCGAGATCGCGGTCGAACCCAAGACCAAGGCCGACCAGGAGAAGATGGCAACGGCGCTGCAGCGCCTGGCGCAGGAAGATCCTTCGTTCCGTGTTTCGAGCGACGAGGAGAGCGGCCAGACCATTCTCAAGGGAATGGGCGAGCTGCATCTGGAAATTCTTGTCGATCGCATGAAGCGCGAGTTCAAGGTCGAGGGCAATGTGGGCGCCCCGCAGGTAGCCTATCGCGAGAAGATCACCAAGCCGATCACGATTGACTACACCCACAAGAAGCAGACCGGCGGTTCGGGCCAGTTCGCCCGCGTTAAGATCGACTTCGAGCCGCTTGAGGCCGGTGCCGGCTTCGAGTTCGAGAGCGCTATTGTCGGCGGCGCCGTGCCGCGGGAATTCATCCCGGGCGTGGAGAAGGGCCTGAATTCGGCTCGTGAATCCGGCAGCATCGCCGGCTTCCCGGTCATCGACTTCAAGGCGGCCCTCGTCGACGGTGCGTCGCACGATGTGGACTCTTCGGTCATGGCCTTCGAGATCGCGGGACGTGCCGCGTTCCGCGAAGCGCTCGAGAAGGGTTCGCCGCGCCTGCTCGAGCCGACTATGAAGGTCGAGGTCGTGACGCCGGAAGAATATATGGGCGACATCATTGGCGATCTGAACAGCCGCCGCGGACAGGTGGGTTCGATGGACACCCGCGGTAACGCGCGCGTCGTCAGTGCGATGGTGCCGCTGGCCAACATGTTCGGCTACGTGAACACCCTGCGCTCCATGAGCCAGGGCCGGGCGACCTTCACCATGGTGTTTGATCATTACGACCAGGTTCCGCAGGCAGTTGCGGACGAGGTCGTCTCGAAAATGGCGTAACGGCCGAAACGAACAAGGGATTTCATCGTCACCTGCGATTGGGTGGCGGTATCAGACGGAGACCAAGTCATGTCGAAAGAGAAGTTTGAGCGTACGAAGCCGCATTGCAACGTTGGCACGATTGGCCATGTTGACCATGGCAAGACGACGCTGACGGCAGCGATTACG
>MDTE01084024.1_pt1 | contig 15395 bp, 14 predicted proteins | sample 811231 | NCBI WGS metagenome assembly MDTE01 (sample SAMN05326651, study PRJNA326480) | marine metagenome | isolation source: seawater | place: Indian Ocean: Red Sea | collected 2010 | reverse complement strand
ACGGAACTTCAAGGCGATAAGATTGGATGGCCACGTTTATCCGCTACTTGTGACTATCTAAAACCAATCAAATTTGAAGACCAGATTGATATTCACCTTAGCATCGATCGAAAAGGTACAAAATCACTGACCTACTGTTTCGAGTTTTTGCACCAACTTGAAACAGTGGCAAGGGGAAAATTGAGCGTAATCTGTTGTATCTGTAATCCTGACCAACCATTACAATCAATCCCTATTCCTAATTTCATATCTGAGCGAATTCAGGCCAAATCTAAAGGATAGTCATGCACCTTTCTGTGAAAGAATTAAGCAAAATCTTTCGTGTAGATACCCACGAAATAGAGGTGTTACGGGACGTTACTTTTTCCTTAACTAATGGCGAGTCCCTAGCTATAATGGGTCCATCTGGCGCAGGTAAAAGTACACTGCTACACTTGATCGGAACCTTAGACCAACCAACAAGTGGACATATCAAGATTTCTGAACAAAATCCGTTTGATTTGAGCCAGAAAGAATTGGCTAAATTTCGTAATCGAACAATTGGATTTGTCTTTCAGGAACACAACCTTTTACCTCAGTATTCAGTAATTGAGAATACGTTACTCCCCGCATTTGCAACCGGAAAGCCCGATTCAAAAAAAGTCAAATGGGCTGAAAAGATTTTAGCTAAAGTTGGTCTTGCCAATCGAACTGGACACCGACCATCAGAACTGTCGGGTGGTGAGCGTCAGCGTGTTGCTATTGCTCGTTCTTTAATCAACCAACCTAGGCTAATATTGTGTGATGAACCAACGGGTAACTTGGATCATCACACGGCCAATCAAATTTCCGACCTAATTTTTGAACTTCATCATCAAATGAATAATATACTTATTACCGTTACGCATGACACCAATCTAGCTGCTAAATTTCAAAATCGACTAGTAGCAAAACCCGGACATACATTTGCTTATGAATAAAATCGTTTTAACAGGTGCTTCCGGGTTGTTGGGTCGAGCTATCATGGCTGAGTTATCGACCAATTTTGATATTATAGGTTTGGGATTAAATCGAATTCATTCTGGCATTCAAAAACTAAACTTATTGGACACAGAAAACGTTAATGAATTCATGTGGACCATTAAACCCAATATACTTATTCATTCAGCTGCGGAGCGACGGCCAGATATTAGCCAAAATGACCCACAAAGAACGGTTGCCTTAAATGTTGAAGCTACGCGGCATTTAGCCAAGTTAGCGTATCAGACGGGGTGTTGGATGATCTTTTTATCTACTAACTATGTATTTGACGGTACGAGTCCACCCTATCGCCCAAAAGATTCGACTAATCCTCTAAATTTGTATGGTCAAAGTAAATTGGATGGAGAGAATGCTGTTCGGGCAGAAACTGACCAATTCTGTATACTTCGTCTCCCGGCACTATATGGTCAGGTTGAATTTTTGAGTGAAACATCCATTACCCAGATTGGTGAACAAATTCGGTCTGCAGAAAAAATTAGTATTGATCATTGGTCTATTCGGCGTCCGACTTGGGTTAATGATGTTGCTGTAGTTTGCAGACAGATAATCGAGCATCGATCCAGTCAATCTAACTTTAACGGAACCTATCATTGGTCTGCTAATGAACCAATGACAAAATACCAGATTGCTAAATCGATGGGAGAAGTGGTGAATTGCTCAACTACACATCTCATACCTGATGTAAAACCACCAGTGGGTGTCCCCCGACCTCAGGATTGTGAATTAGATTGTTCGAATTTAGTTAATCTTGGAATTGGGCAGCAAACACCTTTTCAGAAAGCTATTTACCATTCTTTGATCAGTTTTTTTGAATCTCCCAGTACTTGAACGAGTAATATGAATGTGTTACCCTTAGCCGATCGGCCTGAGCATTTCACCTCTAAAGAAAGGGTACTGGTACTTTATCCGACCCTACCATTCTATCTTCGATAAAAATTATTTAGGAGAAATAAGATGTCAACAAAACCCTACATTGGGGGGCTTTTTATATTTACTTTTCTCATTATGTTTCCGCTTCTTACCATTAACGCGGCGTACAATGGTGAGTGCTGGGTCGTTAGCAACGGCGATACCATTTACAAGCTTGATTCTGCTGATGCCTTAATGGACCCTAATGGCATTACTATTCCGGATGTGAGTCAAGTACAAACAGCAGAAGTTGATCCTAAAACGGGCGTGGTCTGGATTAGTGTTGGCGCTGCTAATACTGTCTTTCGTTATGATACGGCTGTGGGTGATTTTAAACCAATCTCCGGTATTAACCGTCCGAATCGAACATCAGTTAACCCAAGTGATGGCACTATTTGGGTTGGTGGGATAGATAGCGCTTACAAAATCGCTGCTGATGGATCTGGCATACTTGCCACTATCACTGGTTTACTAGAGCCTGATGTTTCGGTTAACATTAAAGATGGAAGCTGTTGGGTTACTGATAAACGTGGTAAAATTGTACGGTATGATGCGAACGGTCAGCCTGCATCCACCCCCTTTTCTTTAAATGAGCCAACCTATGTGGCTGTTAATCCTAACACAGGTAATGTGTGGGCAACAGATACACAAGCAAATATACTAGTTAAACTGAACCCCAGTGGACAAGAAATTAAGAGGATTGAAACATACCCAATGCCAATGTCTCCTCGTGTCAATTCCAAAGATAATAGCTTATGGCTTATTTCTGCCTCCAATACTTTAGTCAAACTAGACGACAACGGATCGGAGCTAGTCAAGGTTGAAGGTGCAGGCATGGCAATTCTGTGTTTAAGCATTAATCCTAAGGATGGTACCGTGTGGATTGCTGATCAGTTTGGATCGAGTTTTCAAGGTGGAGTCAGCAAATATTCAGCCGCTGGTCAAAAATTAGTTGAAAACCCCGTAATGATGCCTTCTTATGTTTCTATTGGGCATTGGTCAGGCCAGTAATAACTCCGATTAACGTGTTGCACAGATTTTGTGCAACACGCTGCTTTTATTCATCTTAATTTCGATTTGAAGGGGAAGGTAGTGTTTTTTTACCTTGCCAGAGTTTCACTGTCATTGTGCTTTTTGGCCTTTTCTATTTCTGGTTTGACCCAAAGCTTACCTTTACCCGATTTCCGGATTACCGCCGAAAGTTTTTCCTTTTCCAACAACTCACCAACGGATGGTCAGGAAATATCAGTTTTTATTGATGTCACTAATATTGGTTTGGGAGCTCCTACGCTAAATGAGGATCTTATTCTCAACTTATACGAGGGGGAACCTAGAAGTAATCCCATTCAGATTATGTGTCGGCAAGTTATTATTGGTTTAGAACCAGGACAAACAAAACAGTTTGTAGCTCGTTGGCGTGTACCTGTCGGGCAAACCCAAATTCACGCTGAAGTGAACCCATCTAACCAGAAGAAACATATTGCCGAGTCCAATCAAGATAATAACCGTGCGTTTATAACAATCAACGCAGAACCTCGGGTTTTTCCCTCAGCCACTACTGATGAAATTCATTCTACGATCCAGAAGGGAATTGACTGGATAAAATCGCAACAAGGCAGACACAGCCGCACCTGTTTCCAATGTGGTACAGAAAACCAACTAATTCTTAGCTGTGTTATTTGTGGCGCAACCTTGAAAGGATTACCTGAAGACCAAAAAGCTGGTCCTGCTTGGGATTTTGGAGAGGAAAGCCGGCAAGAAACGGCCATAGCTCTTTTGGCTCTTATTTCAGCACGTAAAGCACTTGGACAACCTCCTTTGGATGACCAAGCTATTCAGGAAGGCTTGAGTTTTTTAGTCAACGAAGACTGGAACCAGTTTGAAGTTTACCAACATGCGATTATTGTACCGACTTTGGTTGCCACTGGTGATGCGAAGTATCGGAAGCTCGCTCAATTTTCTGTTGACCAAATTGCGAAAAAACAGTTACCGGTAGGTGGTGATGAATACTCCGACCCTAGAGACAATGGAGGTTGGGGGTATGGATCAACTGCTGACGGTGCACATATGAATATGGTTATTTATGCACTTTATGCGGCCAAACAATGGGGCTTAATTATACCGAAAGAAACTTGGGAAAAAGCGGAAGCTTGGATTCGTCGGAATCAAACTGATACGGGTGGATGGTTGTATAATTTGGTTGACAGTGGCTCACCTTGGGCTGATGGTGTGTATGGTAGTATGACTGCTACCGGCTTATGGGCTTTGCGTGCTTGTGGTGTTTCAATTGAAGATAGTCAAATTCAGAGAGGATTAGAGTGGATTCGTCGCTATTGGACAATTAATCGTAACCCGGGTTCGACTGCTTGGCACTACTATTATTTAGTTGCACTACAAAGGTTCTGTGATATTCCACCCAAGTTGGATCAACTCGTCGGATATGACTGGTATCAAGAAATTGCCAATATGTTGGTGAGCGAGCAGAAGCCCAACGGTCAATGGATTGACTTTCAAGACTATTTTCCTACTACTTGTTTCGCACTTCTCTTTTTGTCTCATTCTCTTCCAGAACCAGTTCAGCCGGATTTGGGGGTTGTTCCTGAAACTTTTCGTTTTTCTCCTCCTTCGCCTAGGGTTGGTGAGCCAATGCAGCTCTCGGTTACTATTTGTAACCAGGGAGCGAGTGCAGAAGGTTTGATAAACATCGACTTTTACATAGAAAACGAAAAGGCTTCATCTTACAGAATTGCTCGGCAGGAAGTAATTATAAATCCTAAATATCGTGAAACTAGTATTTCCATAGACTGGGTAGCGAAAGTTGAAGGGAAAAACACAATTTCCGTCTTTGTTGATCCTGACAATTTCCTTGCTGACCTTAATCGTGAGAATAACAAAGATAGAGCAATAATAAATATTCGGTCTAAGTCAGCCAAAGCTATCGATTCTAAACTGTCTATCAAAAAATTATCATCTGAACTATATCAGATTGGATCCGTATTAGTAAACGTCGCCGAAGAAACTGTGTCAATACCAGGTCAGATTAACATTGTGAGTCCTAGTACAATTTTGGAATTTTTTGCTTGTACTGAACTAGGTAAGACTCACGAGAGTTTGATTATGGTAAAAGCGGAACCAATTCATATTCAGCTGGGTTTATTACGGCTGAATATGACGCCAGGTATGAACCTAACAGTACAAGGGGATCCACACCGGCCGATTGGAGACGAATTACATGTATGGGTTGATTGGAAAAGAGGAAAAGAGATGATTCGTTTATCTGCCGAAGATCTTGTTTGGAATGCTCTTACTAATCAAAAAATGCAGAGAACCAATTGGGTATTTACTGGTGCTCGTATCAAAAATAATCAGTTTACCGCTCAAGTCTCTCAAAGTATTATTGCCCTTCACCGGGACCCTGACACAATTATCAATCATCCACTTTCTGGTGGGATTGACGATCAGACTTTTCGTGTGAATTCAACAAATATTCCGGAAAAAGGTACGCCAGTTACTATCGTAATTCAACAGGTATCTAAATCTTAACGATTTCTATAATCTAAGGTTTTGGTCAAACTCATGCTTCGCAGAAGTTCTTAATTGTACAATCTACCCACCATCGAAAATATTAATTTCACAAATAACAACTTTTTATTGCTGCAATTTATGGAAGTGTGCGAAGTTTAGTTTGCGATAATATAATTTCGAGTAATAGAAGTACCATGGCTATTGGAAGCAAAAAATCAATAGAAATTTCTCTATAGTTTTGGAAATGAGTCGTTGCAATCTGTGTGGTTTCCATCCGATTAATCTCTTCATAAATAGACTCTAATTTAGCTGTATCCGTGGCACGAAAATAGGTCCCACTTGTAGTTTGAGCTATTTCCTGAAGTGTTTCTTCGTCAACATGGACTCTAATTTCTCGATATTGCTTGCCAAATATAGGGTCATTGTATGGAATCCTTGCTCCACCCTCTTTACCCATACCAATAGTATAGATTCTAACACCAAAGAGTTTAGCTATTTCCGCCGCCGTTTGCGGAGTGATTTCGCCAGCATTGTTTTCCCCATCAGTTAACAGGATTGCAATTTTACTACTCGTAGTTGAATTGCGTAGTCTGTTAACTGTGGTTGCAATAGCTGATCCTATAGCAGTTCCATCCTCGATCATTCCAACTTTGATAGTTTCGAGAATTTCTCCTACTACATGATAGTCGAATGTTAAGGGACATATAGTTAAGGCTTGTCCTGCAAAAACAATAAGACCAATACGGTCTTCTTTTCGGTTTTTTAGAAAGTCGTTGATTACCGATTTAGCAACTGTCAATCGATTATCAGGTTCAAAATCTTCGGCCATCATACTGCCAGAAACATCTAAAATTATAAAAACATCAATTGCCTCTTTACTCGTTTTGCTTTGGCTGTCAAGGACCTGAGGTCGAGCAAGAGCTATGATCAATAAAGAAAATATGATTCCTCTCAGTAACGATAACAATGGTCGAGCTTTAGCCCAAAAGCCAATTGGTATCTCCTGTGTTAGATTTAGGTCAGAGATTATAACTGTCGGTTTTTTTGGGCGTATCCAATATACTAAAGGGACAAGTAAAATTAGAAAAAGAAATAGTGGGTTTTTAAACGATATTTGAGATAGTAAGGCCATTGTATTATGACGAATGATTATTGGATAACATTTTCGTCAATCTGCTATCATTTTGTAAATTTAGTTGACTACCTTCTGTAGATGACGTCCTAGTTGAGCACCTAATAAAACACCGATGAACGTGTATAAAAAACCTCCCAGCCCAACCATCAACCAAATATACCAGTCAGCATAAAATAGCCGATAAAAGGTAATACCAATCTGAAAGTCAACCCATGTACTTAAGGCATCGGAAATTCCAAACAATATAGCTAAAATAAGACAATTCAAGCGCGAGGTTAAATCTTTACCTGCTAGCCAAAATCCAATTTCAAGTCCGGTTACTGAAACAAAGAGATTGATCAATATTATAGGAGACATAGCCCCTAGTAGTATGCCATTGAGCAGAAACCGAACTGATGAAACAAGTATAATGGTGCCCTTCTGAGGGACTATTGTCAATAATGCAACTAGCAATGTGAAGTACAAAATCTCGTTAAAGAATGCGGTGATAAGAAAAGAGAAAGGCCCTAAAAGAAAATTGGATAGACTAATCAAAAAAGTAGATGGTAGATTCACAAATCCAAAGATAATGGCGCCGAAAAATGAAATTAGAATTAGATTTTTATTACTAAGTTTTGCTATCAGTTGTTCCCAATTGGCGATCAAATAACTTAACCCCAATATTCCCCAAATTGTGGCTAATACTGTTACTAAGAAGGATAATCGATTTGGCAAAATTATTTTCAAAGGGAACAAGGCCTGATCAACTATGGTTTCTACTCCCCAAAGTTGTACTTGGACTTTTCGTTGGTAATTACCGGGTTTAGGAGTTAGATTCGGGTTTACATATAGAGGTAGACTTACAGCATTGCTAGTAAGTGGTTCTAAATTGATCACCGAAAAGCTCTGATGTTTTTGAGATCGAACATCCGAAGGGGGTGAAAGAAAAATTATTGGCTTCTTGGTATTCCTCTCCTGAACCATTGCTGAAACTAAGATTGGTATAGTTGCCGACAGATTGTTGCGAATGTAGATGGTTTGGAAGGTAACTGGGAAGCTATCATCTATATGTTTCTGTGGCAGTAAGGTCTCAAGGTATCCGGGTAGTGTAAGGGTATTTGGTTGTAGATGGGTTAATAAGTCACCAGATACGCTGGTTGGTAGATGAGCTTCTTCTATCGAAATAGAAGACTGTAATTCGTCAATTGTTTTAGTTTGAAAAAAAATCCGTTGACTTGTATTCCAATTTCTTCCCTCATTTTTAAGAGTCGGCTTTATCTGTAAATTGGCCACGATATGTCCATTAGGAACAGTACTTTCTATTTGAATCGGGTAGTAATTATGCCATTTCTGATATGGAGAGGTAAATCGTCCGTTAACAATGATTGGAATTCCATTTGGAAGTTTAATTTTCAAGTGATAGGTCGATGATGCAACCGTTCCGTTTGTGATTTGTACAGATAACTGTGTTTGGGCTTTTTGGAGCAAAATCACAGGTGTTTTTTGATTTTTGTTAAAATTTGAGTTAGGTGAAAGAAATGGTATACCAAGTTCCAATCGACCTTTCTGAGATTTTATGGGTGCGGTTTCTTTTTGCCAATAAATTTGTGTTTCTGTTTGGAATCGGAAACTATAAATCTTGCCTGATGACCAATTGAAGTAAACTTTTTCTATTTTTGCTGGTGGACCGGAAAAAGCTATAGAGCTAATCTGAATTTGTTTGTCATCAAAAACTGTTATCGATTTTATGATACTGCTTTTCTCTAATTCAATATCTACCCCCGTTGGCATAAAAGTAATTATATTGTTGGTTGTCTGGCTAACAAAATTATCATTGGCTCGACAACTTAACAAACCCAAGCAAAGAAGAAAGAGTAGGATTTCGAATCTGAACCTAAAAATATGGTTAATATGAAGGGTTATAATGCCAATTGGCACGTTTTTTCCCATATTCTGTTTTATTAATCTCGGTCTGGTGACAATCAAGACATTGAGCGATTACTTGAACATCGGTTGAGGTCGGGTTATAAGGAATAACACCATGAATAGAATGTGGCTCTAGTACTTCCGGGTTATTATGAACATGACATGTTAAACAAGTATAATCTATATAGTTGGAACCTGTATGGCATTGGGTACAAGCTACTTGGTGTTCTCCAGATAAGGGAAAAAATTTGTCATGATCCATTTTTTTAATACCATGTAAGACAATGCTTGTCAGCAGAAAGGGGGACAAAAAAGAGTGAATCAGTCGGATACGTTTTCTGTCCCGAATCTTAGCTATCGAAATCATTATACCTGTAACTAGACTACCAAGAGCCAATGTGAGAGGTAACCAAGAATACCAGTAAGTAGGCTTGAAGGCCCCGTGGATAAAAATAAGCGTCAACCCAAAACTGGCTAAGATTCTGTGAAATCGAATCCAAATTTGGCGTTTACCAAATTGGACAATCCCTTTAGAACGTAGAATATATACACTCGCTAATAAGATGGATATGGATCCGACAATACTTAACGGGTGTCGAACTTGTCCAAAACCCAACCACCAGATCAATGGGATAGAAATTGCCATTGCAGATAAAAATCCGCATCCAAACTGAATTATAACTGCCATTGAAATCTCTAATTAGTCGAATCTACGACCATTTCAGGTTTTACCAATTGTTGATAACTAGAGGGTAAATCGGATGGCGTAGATCCAAAATATACCAATTTTTCTTTATACAAGATGGCCACCCGATTACAAACTTCCTGAATTATATTTAGATGATTTGTCGATAAGACAACCATTTTTTTCATTTTTCCCAATTCCATGATAAGTTCGAGGAGTTCAATTTGGCCGTGAGGATCCATTTGAGAAAGAGGATCGTCTAATAACCATAATTTTGGATCATGCAGAACATTTTTAGCTAAAACAGTTCGGGTTTGCTGGCCAAGAGAAAGTTCCACTAGTAATTGGTCTTTAACCAAAACCAAGTCGGTTAGTTCCAGTGTACCTTGGATTAAGCTAGATCTTATGTTTTTTTTGATTCCGTAAATCTGGGCATAAAATTTGAGATACTCAATAACTGTCAGGTTGGTCATTTGAATTGAGTCCAAGGCTTGCAACGGTACTGGTGCCAAATAACCAATCTGCGGGCGAATAGAACTTAAATTAGACCACATGTCCAGACCATCAAAGTAGACTTTACCCTTTGTTGGTTTAACCAAGGTCGCTAACATTGACAATAACAAACTTTTTCCGCTACCATTGGGTCCAACCACAGCCAGCCGATCGCCATCTCTAAGGTCGAAAGACAGGTTTGTCAAAATCTCTTGGTCTGCAATCGTTTTTGATAGCTCTGTAACGGTCAGCATTGAATAGAATAGCTCATTGATCTATTTTGAGTTCAACACTTTCCACTTTATCTTGCATTGTCTGCAGCCTATCAGTCCTAGTACCGATTTTCAAAGTGGTATTGATACGTGGTGCTCCCATGTTATGTACTACCTCATGGCACTTTTTTATAGTCCGAAATACTGTATCCCACTCACCTTCTATATTAGTACCATAAGCATGTAGGTGATGAGACAAACCCGATTCCTGAATGACTACAGCACAGGCTGCCACATAACTCGAAACTGACACACCAACACCCATTGGGACTATACATAAATCAGCAATAACTCGCATTCCAATCACTCCCATGATTATGAAATTTTCTACTGTACAAAATTCCCATAATATCAATAAATATTTAATACGTACAACTTAGGCTAACAATATAGCAATTATTTTCAAAGAAATGCAAGATCATATCAGGCCTAAACACGAATGCCGAATATAATAAAGTTAAGCAAAGAGAATAATACAAGGCTACTATGAGTGAAGAAATTTTTGATATCGTTGATCAGTATGATCGAGTAATTGGCCAACACAGTCGTTGTAAAATTCATCAGCTAGGCTTAAGACACCGATCCGTTTCATTATTAATCTTTAATGATTCTGGACAACTATTCCTTCAAAAACGCTCTATGAAAAAAGATTACTCTCCTGGTCAGTGGGGTGCTTCGGTCTCTGGCCATGTTGATACTGGCGAAGATTATGATACTGCTGTCATTAGAGAAGCCAAGGAAGAACTAGGAATACTTTTGCCTGAAATACCAAAGAAATTGTTCAAACTAGATGCTTGTCCTCAAACTGAACAAGAGTTTGTTTGGCTATACGAATGCCAGCATCAGGGGCCATTTCAATTACATCCAGAAGAAGTCTCAGATGGCAGATGGTTTTCAATACGGGAAGTTAACCAATGGGTTACTAGTCGCACCGCAGATTTAGCAAAGTCCTTCATTTTTATTTGGAGAAAGCGTGAACAAAAGATGAGAAAAGCAAGTACCATCGTTTCTTGAAGTACGATTCTTGCCATCTATTTTATGCATATGTTATGCTGTGTTTTAGTGCATTCACACTACTTCCTAGCAAAAAATTAAGGAATACAACTATGTCGGTCGAAAATAATGATCTTGAGGGTTTGCGTTTTGCCCCACCTGTTCAGAATCTCGATACGGTTCGTCCCTTTCCTGATTATAGTGCTGCGACTTGGGAACAGACGAGTCAATACCTTCAACAACACATCTTAGTTAGTACTGGTCAGTACCCTAGTTTTGATCCATTATTAAAATCTTCCCTAAATCCGCAAATATTTGGAAAAATTGAACGGGACGATTATACAGTCGAAAAAGTATATTTTGAATCTTATCCTGGTTTTTTTTGTACTGGGAATTTATATCGTCCTAGGGGTAAAGATGGACCTTTTCCTGCTATTGTTAGCCCTCATGGTCATTGGGCTCGGGGTCGGTTAGAGAACATTGAACGTGGATCTATTCCTGGCCGGTGTATCAATTTTGCTAAGCAAGGATACATTATCTTTAGTTATGATATGGTGGGATATAATGACAGTGGTCAGCAGGTTGATCACCGATCTTTTCCTAATGGTGAGAGTGAGGCTATTTGGGGTATTAGTCTACTGGGCTTACAATTGCAGAATGCAATTCGGTCCATTGATTTTTTACAGACCTTGCCTGATGTTGATCCTGATCGTATTGCATGTACAGGTGCTTCAGGTGGTGGCACACAGACTTTCATGCTAATGGCTATCGATGATAGAATAAAGGTATCAGCACCAGTTAACATGATTTCGGCACATATGCAGGGTGGTTGCTTATGTGAAAATGCTCCTAACTTGCGGCTTGACTTTAGTAATATAGAAATAGGTGCGATGATGGCTCCACGACCGCTTTTACTAGTCTCAGCTACTGGTGATTGGACCAAGGATACGCCTGATGTTGAATATCCTGCTATTCGTTCAATATATCAGCACTTCGGGGCTACCGATAAAATACATCAAGTTCAGATCGATGCCGAACACAATTATAATAAAGCCAGTAGAGAAGCTGTATATCAGTGGTTTGCTAAGTGGCTTTTGGAAATTCAAGATTCATCGGAGTTAACTGAGGTTGATTTTACGGTTGAATCTGACGAAGATCTTTTAGTATTCCATGACCGATCCATTCCATATCATGCTTTGAGTACTGAAGAATTATTGGCATCTCTAAAACAATTGGGAAAAGCTGCAATTGAAAAAAGAAAACCAAATACGATAAATGAACTAACAGCTTTTCAATCTGAAATGGGGCAAGGATTACTCCATGCTTTGGCATTATCGGATCAATATAAGGATTCGGTAAATTTGGTCCGAAAACTCAACCAACCAGCAATTACAGAACAGGCTACTTTAATAGTACATCAAAACAGTCGAATTGGTGTTTTGGCTGATCAACTTAGTTCGGATAGGCATGCTATTTTCGGATTACAATTAAACCCCACAAGACGAGACACGTCTAGTGGATTCTTTAATACATACAATCGATTAGATTCGGCATTATGGTGTCAAGACATTTTGGCTGCTGTTGAGACAATACGAAAAGAAAATGGTAATCTGAAATCGCTAAATTTAATTGGTATGGACGGAGCTGGTCCTGTCACCCTTTTAGCCGCAGGTTTCTCGTCAGCAGATTATTTAGCTGTTGATTTAGAAAAGTTTAATGCTGAAGATGATGAAGATTTTGTTGCTCAATTACCAATTCCCAGCATCAGACGAGTAGGGGACTTTCGAACAGCAGGGGCGCTTTTAGTGCCAAGACCAATCTATCTTTTAAATACTGGGCAACACTTTCCAGTCCAGTGGATCGCTGATCTTTACCAAGTAGCTGACAAAAACGATTGTTTTACATTTGCCACTGATATTGGTTCAATTTCGTTAGAAACACAAATTATTAATTGGTTAGAGGAGTTTTAAATGCCTTTTACGATTACTAAAATGGCGCGTCCTAGTTCATTTTGGCAAGAGAGTTATGTCCGTATACAGAAAGGGCAAAGATTAGTAATTGAAGCAGAAGGTGCCTGGTCCCCTGATGGAAAAAATCGGACAGTTTGGTGTGGTGCGGATGGTATTCCAGGCCTAACAGGTAATGATAACTTTCCCCTTCCTGGTAGTAATGTGGGAATGCTAATAGCCAAAATTGGAGACGAAGTGATCGCCGTGGGATCTCGTTATGACAACCCTGCTCCTGAAAGCGGCGTAATTTTTCTGGCTATGAACGAAAATCCAGCTCATAACAATCAAGCTGGTTATCTTTTAGCCCAAGTTATCATTTTTGATTAGTCGTTTATATTTTTCTGCTCTTAATTCGAATAAAGGAGATAACTAATGAGCAAAGAAAATGAACATATAATAGAAAACTCGGTTGGGACTAACGTTACATTTGAAGGTCTAGTCTCAGAATATGCAGGGACGGCAATGGCTTATCTAGGTGGAATGCAGGACCCTGAAACTAAAAAAGTGTTTGTTGATTTGAGCATTGCTAAGCGAATGATCGATACAATTGAATTACTAAAGGAAAAAACTGAAGGGAATCTGACAATGCCTGAGAAGAATTTCATGGAAAATACTCTCTACAATTTGAGAATGTCCTTTGTCAATTCTGCCAATAATTCTCCACCTTCTGTTGAGAATAGCGATTCCGAAGACAGTCCATCTTCAGATGATAGTGAACCTCAACCACAACAGAGTTAAGCTTTTATGTACATTGATATATGATCTTTTTTGTATTTACTATTTAAAATGGAAATGACTCAAATACGTTGGTTATCTAAATCCGGTTTAGTTCTTGTATAATTTCTATCGTTTTTCTAGTGTTTGGAAGGATACTAGTCATTATGTCTGATAGGATTAGTTATTTTGAGGAAACATAGTGATCGCGAAAGTGGTTAGTTAGTAGACGCAATTAACCGTGAGGATTTATGGCTTTCGTTTATTAGAATACGGTTTTTCATTGATCTAGAATCCTTAAACTGAAGGGGAAAAAATGGAAAACACGTCAGGTAATCAAGTAATGTTTTTATCATTATTTAGTTATGAAATTGTAATTGGTTGAAAAATCATATTGGATATTCCCAACATACAAAAACATCTTCGAAAATTGAATCTCTCGTCTTGGCTGCTATATGACTTCCGCGGTTCAAATCCAATATCGCAACGAGTAGCAGGTTTAACAAAGCAGAAAATTACCAGGCGGTGGTTTTGTTGTATTTTTGTTGATCGCTCACCTATCTGGTTAATTCAACATATTGAACAATCTCAATTTCGAGGTGTGGTCGGCGAAGTTTGGGTTTATCGAAGTTGGCAGGAATTAACGGTAAAGTTAACTCAATTATTAGTGGATCAACCGTCTGTTGCGATGGAATACTCACCGAACATACCTTATGTATCTCGGGTTGATGCTGGTACTTTGGAATTAGTAAAATCGTCTGGTACTGAAGTCGTTAGTTCTGCAGACTTGGTACAACACATCGAAGGAAAATTGTCAACGGAACAGCTTGATGGCCATCACCAAACAGCACAACAAATTTTATCTATCAAAACTGATGCATTCGACTGGATTGGAAAGAACATAAAGAATGGAAATGTAATAACGGAATATACTGTACAACAGCGTATCATGGCCGACTTTGAAACTTATGGTTTGGTTACTGACTTTCCTCCTATAGTTGCAGTCAATGACAACACTGCGGACCCACACTATTCACCTACCATTAGTAATCATAATTCAATCAATGAAGGCGACTTAGTTTTGATAGATTTATGGGCTAAAAAAAACGAACAATCTGCTATTTTTGCTGATACAACCTGGGTAGGCTACGTTGGAACTCAGGTACCTGGTAAATACAACCACATTTTCGGTATAGTGTGTCAAGCTAGAGATAAAGCCGTCGAATTAATTCGACTACGTATATTATCAGGAAAATCAGTTTGTGGATTTGAAGTTGATGATGTTGTTCGAAACTACATTATCAATGCTGGTTATGGCGACTACTTCCCTCATAGAACAGGTCATAGCATTGGGGTCGAGGTTCATGGAAACGGAGTTAACATGGATAATTTCGAAAGTAAAGATGAACGGCAATTGATAGAAGGTTGTTGTTTTTCAATTGAACCAGGAATTTACTTAAGTGGAGACTTTGGTGTTCGAACTGAAATCAATGTTTTTTTAGCTCCTGTAGACCGAGGCGGCGTAATAGTTTCAACCGACCCAATTCAAGAATCTGTTCTTCCGTTGTTGTAACTGCGTAGTTTCGTTTTTTTAAATCCCTTAAAACTCGGTTGAAATGGATTTGTGAGTTCATTATCCAACCCAAAGTATCTGTGCTTTCGATGGGCACAGAATCGACTCGTAAATCCAAATGATTAACTAGATCTGCTACACCAAGAGGGTATTTGACGAATTT
>MDTE01007244.1_pt1 | contig 15399 bp, 15 predicted proteins | sample 811231 | NCBI WGS metagenome assembly MDTE01 (sample SAMN05326651, study PRJNA326480) | marine metagenome | isolation source: seawater | place: Indian Ocean: Red Sea | collected 2010 | reverse complement strand
TTTCTGTAGAAGGAATAGGCGAGCTGATCAATAAATTAGTATAGTAACTATCAAATACATTTGAATCTAAAGATCTAAGTCTATTACCACTCTCATACCACAAAATACCAAAAACTAAGGTAAAATTAGTGGTAAAAATAAATTAAAATAGAGGTATGAATAAAACACTTCCCATAATTTTAATTTCTTTTCTTTTTGCTGGTTGTATTACCACACAACACACCATGATTGAGCAGAAATGTGTTTACAAAGATGAGATTAAAGTTACTACTAACATCGATATAGAAGAAACAAAGATTAACGAATTATATTCAATAGATGTGGAGAATAGGCAAAGAAAATGTATTGTTGACTTAAGTATTAAAACTAAAGAGTGGCACAGACTTAAAGGGGAATATGTCTATGGAACAAACATTTCTGAAGATGAGGCATGCGAGAATGCAAAAAAAAATGCGATGAAAAAATTTGTCGATAAAAACTTTAATAGTTTAGTGACCAACATTCAGTTGATTAATTGTTCTGAGGTACAGGCTGATAGAGAAGTCATAGCAATAAATGTTGAAAAACCGTTGCCTGGTGGGGAAGATCAAAAAGGGGTCTTATCAAGTATTTGGGACTCTATGGACCAAAAAACGAAGGATGATATAATAACATCTGTATTCTTCTTAATTTTCTGATGTTAAAATAATACTATGAAAAATATAATTCTTGTAATAATTGGTTCTTTTCTGGTTTCTTGTGCAACAGTACCTGGAGACTCTGGTTTCATACCTGAAAATCGCCATCAGGCAATTGAGCACATAATTAAAATTTCACCGGATTGGTTCAAAAAACCACTAACTTCTGAATCAGCAATTTATGCTGCAGCAACGGCAGTCTCGAAAGATTATCAAATGTCAATCAAGAAGGCGACGCTTTACGCAAAGGTAGAACTGGCAGATAAAATTAGTGGCAATATTGTAGCAGAAGATACAACGATGAGTATCGAAAAGTATGTTGGAGAGAAATTGACAACTGCATCTGAGATTGAATCAAACGCACATAATGTGGTCAATATGGAAATACACGATTATGAGGTTTCGGAGGTATTAACCATACCAGAAGGAAATTTATACCGAACATTTATTTTGATTAAGAAGCCCTTAGATAAGGCTGTAGATGATTCTACTTCAATTTATAATTATGATTAGGGTGTTTTAATGTGATTGAGGTATTGATTGAGAAATATATAGATATTCTATTAGGGGGTTAAAATGGGTCTATTTGATAAAATAAAAGGTGCGACAGATAAGATAAAAAATGCAGCAAAAAATGTTGTTGACAAGGCTGGCGCGGCACTAGATGAGCGAACCGTAAGAAAAAATAATGAAATGTTAAAATATGGTGAGTATGTTTGTGACTTTGAAAACTGTAGAGGTGACTTTCAATCTGATGTAGATGTAAGAAAAAATGAAAAAGGTTTATTGCTAGTAATTGGAAATGATAGAAAAAAGGTTGCAAAAAAAGAAGAATCCCCTGAATTAGATATCAAGACTTATCAAATTCCTGATGACTATATTAAAGGCACATATCGCATAAAAACTGTCGAAAAAACAAAGCAAAAGGATGTAACAACTAGAGTGTCATATGCTCCGGGGCGTTCATATAGTAAAAAAATAGGTGAGAAAACAGTGCATGATAGGTATTGTTTTGATATAACTTTGCAATTTAAAGATAAAAAAATTCTGATTGGAGAGTTAGAGAGAGAAGAAGAGGCTGCCTTTGGAGCCTTATTTGATCATTCTAATTTTGATACCTATATAGAAGATTCAGACGCATTCATTAAATATCTTGAAAAAGAAAATGCTCAATTAAGGGATGATATGGCTTCAGGAGAAGGTGATAGTGAGGAACTTACGGAGAGATTACAAACAAATACTAAACTCATAGAGAGCCGAGGAAATTGGCAAGAAACTGTAGAAAAAACGCATGAAGAAGAAATTGCTAGAAATAAGGGTCTCCGTGATGGTATTAAAAAAGCTGAGGAAAAATTAGCAAACAGAAAAAAAGATTAATTTTGCGAGACAAGATGTGGATTGGTATTGGTGGTTACTGTTAGCGATAATAATTTTAGTTCTACTTTCTCGTGATTCAACTAGTAGGAAGAAGAGAAAAAAGGAGCTAGAACAAATACGCCTCAAGGAAAAAAGAGCTAATCGTTCTATATCTAGAGAAAGCAAATTTTATAAAAAGTTTTTAGGTCGAAGATTAAACAAAGAAGTAGATAGCTTGTATAGTCTCAAAAATAGTGAATCCATCACTGAGTCTGAATATTTGGATAAAATAAGTGAGATAAATAAAAATAATGCAAAACATGTGCCTTTGATAAAAAACCACATGGAAAAACTTATTTTAGGTTTGCAGGGAATGTATCTTAAAATTAATAAAATTTCAAAAAAGTGGCCAGAAGAAAAGAAAATTGAAGAACTAGAAGAAAGTATTGTTAATGAATCTGTTGAACTTAAAAAATTATCAAAAAAATATGAGTTTATAAAGGACTTATTCCCTAATAGGTATAAAAAATAATCAAACTAAAATAGGAGTTATAGTTGTGGCAGTTGATTTAGAGAAACTCAATACAGGGATAAATGCCGTAAATGCGTTTACGAATTATAAATCCATGCAATCACTTAAAGAACTAGTCTCTTTGGGTGAAGAAACACAACGTCTTCAGGAATTTCAATTAGGAAAAACTGATGAGTTGATAGATTCACAAAAACAAATGCATCAAACTAGTCAGGATATCTTGGATGCAACAAAACATAATTTGTTAGCAACTAGACAAATATCAGAAGAGATGAGAAGGCAAGATAATGAAAAGAAGCTCATCTCATTGAAAAAAGATCTTTTTTTTAATATTCGAACTGACTTAGATGAGCTTAAGGAATCAGATAAAACAAATCTTGAGAAATTCATATTTTCTAGATGTTTAGAGGCAAGATTATTAGTTAATAAGATTGACACTAGCATATCTGACGACCTTCAAGATAAAAAGATTATTGATGAATGTATGAAAGATATTAAATCTACCATATCGGCTTTAGAACAAATATTATCATCTGAAGAAAAACAAGATTTTCAGACGATCATTCAATTTTTGGAAGTTTCTGAAGAGGCAGAGATTGCGCGGTTACGAGAGAAAGGTCATTACAAGTTTTACTACAATAATCAAATAACATTAGATGAGATAAAAAATTGGGATAATAATGATGTGTTCGGGCTAGTATCTGCTTATGGTCAGCTTTTACAAGAAGAAGAAAAACCATCATTAAACTATGATATCAAAAAAGATGGTGGAAAAAATGGCTTTTACGAACTACTAGATCCAGAATATACTGATACAGACGAATAGAATATAAGTACTGAATTTGTCCATTTTAATTCTATTTATCTTCTTTTCCATATATCTGGAGCGTTCACAGGTCTTGGTTCAGGTTTATCATCAAACTCTATATTTTCAGAACCATTATAAATTAAGAAATGTTTTCCTTTAGCCCTGCCCATTAAAGTAACACCTGTTTCTTGTGCTACAGTTAAACCCATTTCAGTAATACCAGATCTTGAAATTAAATATGGTATCTCCATTTGTGCTACTTTAATTACCATCTCTGATGTTAGCCTTCCTGTTGTATAAAATATTTTGTCCGTACTTTTAATATCATCAAGCCACATATTTCCTGCAATTGCATCTACCGCGTTATGTCTGCCCACATCTTCAACAAAATCTATTATTTTCTCTTTATCGCACAATGCACAACCATGTACAGCTCCTGATTGTCTATAAATTTCATTTTTATCATGAAGTAATTTTAATATTTTATATATTGATGATTGTTTTAGTTTATCTCCTTCTATTTTTTTATTCTTAATTTCATCCCAAACTCCAGAAAAGGTAGTACCTTGTCCGCAGCCAGATGTAACAATTTTATGCGTTAGCTTGTTTTCCCATGATTCCACATTAGAGGATGTTTTTACTGCTGCGCTATTTGTATCCCAATCAACATGAACAGAGATTAATTCATCCAAACTTTCTATAAACCCCTGATTACGAAGATAACCAATAACTAGTGATTCTGGATAGTGTCCTAAAGTCATCAGTGTGACAATCTCCTTTTTATTTACAAAAATAGTTAAGGGCAATTCACCAGTTATCGGAAACTCTCTAGTTTGGCCGTATTCATCTCGAACAACAATATCTTTTGTTTTAGGCCTCTTAGCATTAGTTAAATCAATGTTATTTATTTTACTATTTCTCATTATCTGTTAGATTATATTACAAATAAACTATACAAACGATGAGATTCTTTTTACTAATTTTTCTAATTACTTTTTCATTTAATTCCTATGCAGATCTAATGAGAGTTATATTTCTAGGAACCGGAACACCCAGATTAGATATAGAACGCTTCAGCCAATCCATCCTAATAGAATCTGGCAATGAAAAGCTATTATTTGACGTTGGCCGTGGGGCAACTATTAGAATGAGCCAAGCAAATATTTCAATACAAGAAATTGATAAGGTATTTTTGACTCATTTACATTCAGATCATACGATTGGCATGCCAGATTTAATAATGACTGGATGGGTTTACCACAGGAATAGAGAAATGAAGATTTTTGGTCCACATGGAACTAAGAAATTTATTAATAACATAAAAGAAGCATTTCATGAAGATATAGAAATCAGAACTAAACATCCGGAAAAGCTTCAACTATCTGGACTTAATATAAATATAAAAGAAATAGAAGAAGGTTTGATTTATCAAAAAGATAAACTGAAAGTTTATGCATTCAGTGTTAGTCATGGCGGCGGCGTCAAAGAAGCCTATGGCTACAAAATTTCTAATGGTAAACATACAGTAGTTATTTCTGGAGATACCAATTTTTCGGAGAATCTAGTTAGTCATGCTAAAGATTCCGACTTATTAATTCATGAAATTGCTTTCGCACCAAAACCTTTGATTGAGAAAAGTAAAAAAATTGAAGGGCTTATGAATTATCACACTACACCCGAAGAAATGATAAAGGTATTGAAGCTCACAAAGCCAAGATTGACTATTCTTACACATGTGCTCGCGTTAGGCGGAATGAGATTAGAGCCAGTCTTAAAAAAAATTAAAGATTCAACAAACAATCAATTCAAAATAAAATATGCACATGATTTGATGGCTATAGATGTGAAAGAGGATTTTCATATATATTCTGTAAATTACAACAAATTGGAAAAATGAAAAAAACTAAAATAATTGGAATATTAAACCTAACACAAGATAGTTTTTCTGATGGAGGTAAATATTTAGATACTGCCAATGCTATTGATCATGTTAAAAAAATGATTGCTGATGGCGTTGATGTTATTGATATTGGTGCAGAATCTACTAAGCCTGGATTTAAAAATGTAGATTCCAGTCAACAGTTAGAAAGGATTTTGCCAGTTTTAAAGGAGATTAAAGAGAAGTATAAATCAGTTTTAATTAGCATTGATACTAGATCGAGTTTAGTGGCCGAAGAAACATTGAGTTCAGGGGCTTCTATCATTAATGATGTTTCATCGGGAACATATGATCCTAAGATGATGGAGGTGATTGCAAAGTTTAATGCAACTGCTATTTTTACACATATGCCAGAATCACATCAGACCAATACATCTAATTCATATTCCTTGGAAATATTAGAAAACATTAAATGCTATTTTGATGAGAGAATTAAAAACGCGACAACTTGTGGGTTAGAAGAGGAAAATATTATTATTGATCCAGGTATATGTTTTGGAAAAACAGGCAAAGAAAATATAGAAATTATTAAGAATATAAATTTTTTTGTAAAAAACTTTAAAAATGTTTGTCTCGGTGTAAGTAATAAAAGATTTTCTTCTAACTTATTCAAAAGTTTCAATGATGATGAATTAAATATTGCTGCACTTGCTGTAACAACTCATTGCGCCGTAAATGATGTTTCATATTTGAGAGTTCATGATGTCAGTGCTAACAAGGATGCATTAGAAGTAGCATGGAAAACCCACACTATCTAATTAACTTATAAGACTCTTTCTATTAATATTTTTTCTAATTTTTTTGCAAAAAATTTATTGTCATGAACCTTCTCATAATTTTTTTTATCAGTTAACTTTTTTAATATTTGTGATTTTATTTTTTTATTCATACATAAATCAATAATTCTTTGTTTATAATCTTTTAAATTATCACAACATAATTCATCCAATCCAAGGGATAAAAGTAGACTAGTAGAAACTCTTGAAGCAAAATGATTGCCTGTCTTGGTTACGACAGGTATTCCCGATTGAAGTGCATCAATAGTTGTTGTATGACCATTATATATTCTCGTATCTAATATTACATTTGCTAATTTGATTCTTTCTAAATGAAGGTCTCTTCCAACTCGTTTAGCAAAAATCAGCCTTTGTTTATCAATATTATTTTTTTCAACATATCTATAGAGATTTTTCATTGCTATCTCATTATCCTCTAATAACCACAAGACAGAATCGTTTAATTCTTTTAAGATTTCCAACCAACAATTAAACATGACAGAATCTAACTTGAAAGATTGATTAAAACTGGCAAGCACAATGCTGTTTTCTGGCAATTGATGCTGACTCCTAGTCTCTGTAGATTTAGAAAAATTCGATTTTCCATCATTGATTTGATAACAATCAGGTAAAAATAAAAATTTTTCTATATAAAATGGTTGATGATCTTTTGGTGTAACAACTGAATCAGTTAAAAGAAAGTCATAATGTTGACACCCTGAAGTTCCTGGATAACCTAGGTAGGATATAATTTTTTTTGCAGGCTTAGATTTTAATATGTTTATACGATTATTTGATATGACTACTGAAAGATCAATAAGGATATCTAAATTACAGTTATTTATTATTTCTATTGATTCCGAATCACTGTTTTTAGTTATATCAAAAAATTTAAATATGTTTTTTTGTAATTTTATTTTTGTTTCCTCATCATGATTAAAAGAAAAAATATAAATTTCAAAATTTTTTGTGTCATGCTCTTTAAATAAGTTTTTTATTAAATGAAAAGTTGGATGATCTCTGAATTCTCCACAGATATAGCCAAGCTTAATCTTTTTATTTTTTTTAGTTATTTTTTTTATAGGCCGTTTAGAGATTGCCATTACATTTTTTTCTGCCCACGATTTAGCAACTTTGTAATTCATTTCACTATTTTCAGATCTGCTAACATTCATAAAAGGATGCTCTATACCCATTTCTATCATTTCATCTAGTTTATTCTCAATGGATTCCATATTTTCCCAATCACATGTATTTTGAAAAACTCTATAAAGGAGGATCAATGCATGGGGATAATCATCATGAATTGTTAGTATTTTTCTAAGAGTTGCCTTGGTATTCTCATAATCTCCAGATTTTTCATAAGCTAAAGATAAATTGTAATAAGCATCAATATAATTAACATCAACCTCTATAGCTTTTTTCGCAAAGACAATAGATTCTTCAATAGAATTTTTTTCTAGATATGTAACAGATAAATTATTATATGCTTCTTTAGAGATTTCGATTTCTAAGACTTTTTTATAATAATTTTCTGCTTCTTCATAATCACCAAAACATTTATATATATTTCCAAGATTGATAAGAAGGGAAGGTTGATTTGGAAAAAACTCTAAGGCATTTATCAGTATTTTCTTTGCATTTTCATAGTCCTCAGATTCTAAACACCTCTTTATATCAGAGATAAATTCCTCTAAAGATTTTTTTGTATTCACAACTTAGTGTTTAGTATTTTTGGCAACTTTGACTGCACAAAATTTGAATTCTGGTATTTTTGCATCTGGATCTAATGCAGCATTTGTAAGTAGGTTAGCTGCAGATTCAACATAACAAAATGCAATAAATATTTGGTTGGATTGCAAATTATCATCTCTTCTTGCATAAACATTTATTTTTCCTCTTCTAGATTCTACAGTAATCAAATCACCATCTTTAATATCAAGTTTTTTCATATCAGAACTACATAAGCTAGCTGTTGGGTCAGGTTCAATTTCATCTAGCATGCTAGCCCTTCTAGTCATAGCGCCGGTATGCCAATGCTCAAGTTGTCGACCAGTTATTAGGATAAAATTAAATTCATCATCTGGTAATTCATCAGCATTTGAAAAAGTTGAGGGCATAAAAGTCGCAAAACCATCTTCTGTTGGAAAGGATTCTGTAAAAATCACAGGTTGCCCTGGATCAGTTTTAGAGGTGCATGGGTAGGTAACTGATTGATCTTTTTCTAATCTATCCCATGTAATTCCTGATATGCTCGGCATACACTTTGTCATTTCCTCAAAAACATCTTTAGGCCCATCATAATTCCATGATAACCCTAACCCATTAGCAATTTGTTGCATTATCCATAAGTCTTGTTTTGCTTCACCTGGTGGGTTAACAGCTTGTCGTCCAAGCTGAACTCGTCTGTCAGTATTTGTAAATGTTCCAGTTTTTTCAGGAAAAGCAGATGCTGGTAAAATAACATCTGCAAAATATGCTGTTTCAGTCAGGAAAATATCTTGTACAACAAGATGTTGCAGCATACTTAAAGCTTTACGTGCATGATTCAAATCAGGATCAGACATTGCTGGATTCTCTCCCATAACATAAAGACCTTTAAGTTTATCTTTTGCAATTTTATCCATAATTTCTACAACTGTCAGACCAGGAACTTTATCAAGATCCGTCTTCCAAAATTTTTCGAAGAAATTATTAATCTCGTCATTATCTACTCTTTGATAATCTGGAAACACCATTGGTATTAGACCAGAATCAGAAGCACCTTGAACATTATTTTGTCCTCTCAGAGGATGCAAGCCGGTTCCAGGTCTACCTATTTGACCAGTCATTAGAGATAAAGAAATTAATGCACGTGCATTATCTGTTCCATGAATATGTTGAGAAATTCCCATCCCCCAGAAAATTATAGATGCAGAGGATGTAGCATAAATGCGAGCTATTTCATTAATTTTTTCAGTTGATATGCCACAAACTTTTGTCATTTTTTCAGGAGTATAATTTTCTAAATGTTTTGCTAGTTTTTTAAAATCACGCGTTCTCTCTGTTATAAATTTTTCATTAACTAAATTTTGATCAATTATAGATTTCATAATGGCATTTAATAAAGCTATGTCAGTATCAGTTTTAAATTGTAAGAAATGGTGAGCATGACGAGATAGTTCGTTTTTACGCGGATCCATAACTATCAGTGTTTTGCCATCTTTAGCTGCATTTTTCATAAAAGTTGCAGCAACCGGATGATTTACAGTTGGATTTGCGCCAATAACAATAATTACTTCCGCTTCGGTTACATCAGCAACTTGATTTGATACAGCTCCTGACCCTATCATTTCTAGTAATGCGACAACAGAAGATGCATGGCAAAGTCTTGTGCAGTGATCAACGTTATTAGTTTTGAATCCTGTTCTTATAAGTTTCTGAAATAAATATGCTTCTTCATTTGAGCCTTTAGCACACCCAAAGCCAGCAAGAGCACCGGAGCCATCTTCTTTTTTAATTTTATCAAAACCATTTATTGCAATATTTAATGCATTCTCCCAAGTTGTTTCTTCAAAAATCTCAGAAAGATTTTCAAAGTCAAATGATTCAACATTTACATTTTTCTTAATACCTTTTCTTCTGATAAGAGGCTTAGTTAGCCTCCCTTTGTTATATATATAATCAAAACCATATCTGCCCTTTACACACAATCGACTTAAATTTGATGGCCCATCTCTACCTTCCGTATATTGGATCTTATTGTCTTTTATGTTGTATGTTAAAAGGCATCCAACTCCACAGTATGGGCAAACACTATCAACTTTTTTATCTGGTAAGTTTAAAGCAACATCTTTTGATGGCATTAAAGCTCCTGTAGGGCATGCTTGAACACACTCACCGCATCCAACGCAAGTGCTTTCACCCATTGGATCATTTAAATCAAAAACAATTTCTGATTCATTGCCTCTTTTTGCATAACCAATTACATCATTTACTTGTTCTTCTCGACATGCTCTTACACATCGAGTGCATTGAATACAAGCATCAAGATTAACTGCTATTGCTGGATGACTTACATCGTGTTTTTCCTGAATTTTTGCAGGAAAACGACTTTGATTAACTTGTAGAAGATTTTTCCATAAATCTAACTCACTATTTTTATTATAAACCTTTTTTGATATATCAGAATCAAGTAGCTCTAGAACTAATTTTTGAGAATGTTTTACCCGATTATTTTTGGTATTTATAATCATTCCTTCGGAAATAGTTCTAATACATGATGGTTGAAGAGTGCGTTCTCCTTCAATTTCAACCATACAAACTCGACAGTTACCGTCTGGCCTCATACCATCTTTGTAGCACAAGTGAGGTATCCAAAGCCCTTCTCTTTTGGCAACATTAAAAATAGTTTCATCGTGATAACCGCTTATTTCTTTACCATCAATAGTTACAGTTATCTTGCGACCCGCATCTATATCTTCAGGATTTACTGCCATTTTTAATTTCCTCTGGGAAGTATTTTATCACGGATTTTATTGGATTAGATGCTGCTTGCCCTAAGCCACATATGGATGCATCAGTCATAACTTGACTAAGATCTGCTAACAAAGGGATGTCCCATTTTTCAGCTTGCATTAGTTCTACTGCTTTTGATGTTCCTACTCTACATGGAGTACATTTACCACATGACTCATGTTCAAAAAAATGCATTGTGTTTTTTGCTGCATCGACTGCTCTGTCATGATGAGAAAGAATAATTATTGCTGCAGAACCAATAAAGCAATCATATTTTTCTAACGTACCAAAATCAAGAGGTATATCATTTAGAGAAGCTGGAAGAATACCGCCTGAAGCACCTCCTGGAAAGTAACCATAAAATTCATGACCTTCTATCATTCCGCCAGCATATTCATCAATCAATTCTTTGACAGTTATACCAGCAGGCGCTAGATGTACACCTGGTTTGTTAACTCTTCCGCTAACTGAGAAAGATCTTAAACCTTTCCTTCCATTTCTACCTTGTGTTGTAAACCAGTCTGAACCTTTTTCCACAATATCTCTTACCCAATGAAGTGTCTCCATATTATGTTCTAATGTAGGTCTTCCAAATAATCCAACTTGCGCAACGAAAGGAGGCCTTAGTCGAGGCATACCTCTTTTACCTTCAATAGATTCAATCATTGCTGATTCTTCCCCGCAAATATATGCACCTGCACCCCTTCTTAATTCAATTTCAGGAATAGAATGCGAGAAATGTTTTGAAACTTTAACTAATTCATCAGTAAGAATCTTTCTGGACGCAGCATATTCATCTCTAAGATAAATATAAATTTTATCAATTCCTACAACTTCAGAGGCAATCAACATTCCTTCTAAGAATCTGTGAGGATCGGTTTCTAAATAGAAACGGTCTTTGAATGTGCCCGGTTCACCCTCATCTATATTCACAGCAAGAAGCTTCGGACTTTCTTGTTCTTGTAATATTCTCCATTTCCTTCCTGCAGGGAAGCCAGCTCCACCAAGCCCCCTTAAATCTGATTTTTCCAATTCACTCAAAACTCTTTCTTTATCAAGTTCTCCATCTCTAATTTTGTCTAGGAGTTTATATCCTCCTTCTTTTATATAGTTTTTAAAATCAACATAATTTGGGATTTCGGCATCATATGCTTTTGAATCAACAATTTTTTTTACTGACGTTAAATCAGCATTATCCACAGGATTAAACCTTACAACAGCTATGGGGGCAGAATCACAGCGACCAACACATGGAACCCTCTGTATTCTTACAGTGCCTTTATAATAGCTATCAAGGTTTTCTATTAAACTATCAGCTCCATTCATGGCACAGCTTACTGATTCACAAACGCGAATTGTTAGCGAAGGAGGCTTATTTTCATCTCCTTTTATGACATCAAAGTGATGATAGAAGGTTGCAACTTCATAAACTTCAGTCTGTGAAATTTGAAGCAATTCTGCGAGAGCAGTCATATATTCTTCATTAATATAGCCAAGATTATCTTGTATGACATGCAGATATTCGATTAGGTGATCTCTCCTAAAAACATCTATTTTTAAGAGGTCTTTTAAATTTTCCAGTGTCTCAAAATTAACTTTGCGACCTCTGGCTCTCAGGTTTATTTTAGACTTAAAACTTTTCTTCGATGTCATCGTTATTTATATTTCTTACTTAGCGACTATAACAATTATATGTTCTTTGGTTGACTAATCAAGCAGGGTTATTATACGGTTTATTATAGGAGGGCTAAATGACAGACGAAAAAACATATACAGAGAATGAAATAGAAGAGTACCTTAAAAAAAACTTACCTCATTGGTACTATGAAAATGGTTGGATTCGTAGAAAATTTAAAACCAGTGGTTGGAAGGGTACGCTCATGGTGATTGCTACAGTAGGTCATTTATCAGAGGCAGCCTGGCATCATCCAGATATATCAGCTTCGTATGCATTTGTTATTGTTAAACTTCAAAACCATGCAGCAAAAGGTATAACTGATAAAGATTTTCTGTTGGCAGAAAAAATAGAATCAGTCGTTCAATGGAAACCGGGCGAAGAACCTGGAACCCTGGAGGGGACACCTGATGACCCTAGGTTCAAATATATCAAGTACGACTAATTACTAATCTTAAAATAGACTTTTAATGGCTTTGGTTATTTCTAAATAAGGAAGACCATTAGATATAATTCTTTGAACAATTAAGTTTTCGTCAATAATATAAATATTTGAGCTGTGTTCAACCAAGTAGTTTTTTGATTGATGATCTAATAGAGCATAAGAGGTTTTGAAGAGTTTGGTTATTTCATCAATATTTTCCTTATCTGAAGTTATACCTAATATATGCTTATTAAAGTAAGCTGTGTATTGGGCGAGTGATTGAGGTGTATCTCGCTTGTAATCAACACTAATAAATATAGGCTGTACTCGATCAACATCTTCACCAAGTTCATTAATAGCTCTAGATATATCTAATAGTGTAGTTGGGCATATATCAGGGCAGTGTGTATATCCAAAAAAAAGGACCACAACTTTCCCTTTAAATTTATTTAAATACAAACTGTTATTATTTGCGCTTTGAAAAGTAACTGATGAAAAAGCATCCTCCACATTAGGCATAGCAAAAGTTTTTATACTAAAAGACGTAATAAAAAAACCTAATAGAGTCGTTAGAAATAAGTTTCTCCAGCAAGCATACTTTATCGCAAAGCTCTTCTTGTTCATGGAGACATTATAGCAATTAAGATGAGTTTAAAAACCTAACAATATAAATTGAATAATTTTGATGAAAATCAGTATTTTAGGATACTCTAATATAAATAAAATATTTAAAATTAGTTTTGACTCATTTCACCAGGAATACTAATATTTAACTATTGGGAGGTGTATATCTCCCGAGGGAGCCCGGTTCCAATGCAGTCATATGCATTGGATTTAGAACTTTGGTTCACGGCAACTTTAACGGCTTCGATTAATCTGGAGGTAAAGATGATCGGAAACATATTACTAAACTTACGCTACTTACTAGCACCAATACTAATTATAGTAGCTGGTGTTGGAGTACTAATCGGCGGTGTAATGGCTTGGTTAGGCGTAGTTTTACTTTTTGTAGGTCTACTTGTAGATGTTGCAACTAAGTTTGAAACTACAGGCGTTGGGCACAATGATGATGGTACAAGCCGCGGATGGGCAACTTTCCAAAACTTGACCATGTATTTCATGTTGCCTGTATTCATTCTGTTCCAATTAGTAATGGCATGGAGACTTTATACATTCATGGCATTAGGTGGAGCTGAAGGTGGAGTTATAATGGAACTTATACCTGGCATAATTGTTATGCATGAAGGTATAACCGGTATTAACTTAATAGGTGCGACTTTGTCATCTGGTATCTTTATAGGTATCGGAATTATCTATGGACACGAATTATCACATACCAAAGGTTTTGGTTTTATAATTTCGCGTACAATGATGGCTTTATCAGGTTCTGCACATTTCTGTTATGCTCACGTATACAACCATCATTTAGAACTTGGAAGTGAAGATGATCCTGCTACTGCACCACGCGGTCGTACGATTTATGGTCACTATCCACTTTCTTATTTTGGTCAATCAAAATTTTTATATAACATGGAAAAAGAAAGACTAGCTCGTATGGGCGTAGGCTTTATTTCATGGCAAAACCGTTGGATTCGTGGTTATCTACTTGCTGTTCCAACAGTTACCTTGTTCTTTATGGCAGGTGGCTGGATAGGTATGGCTTGTTTAGCTACTATCTGGGGAATTTCAAACTTCGAATTAGAAGCATTGAACTACCTTGAGCATTACGGTTTAATCCGTGTTAAAGATCAACCAATTGATTATCGCCATAACTGGGATAATTCAACTTGTTTCACAAGCTGGTTCTTCATCGAGATTGGTCGTCAAGCTGACCACCATGATCGTGGTGAGACCCATTTCTGGGAACTAGAAAATGTTGGTTGCCCTAACACTGGATGGGGTTACTTTGTAGTATTCTTCATCGCACTTGTACCGCCAATTTGGCACTGGTATATGCGTAAAAGATTAGCTGCATGGGATCAGCACTTTGCAACAGACGAGGAGCAAGCGATAGCTAGAAGAATCAACAAAGAAGTTGGTTATGAAGGCACACCATTCGTTGGCGACATGCTAGCAGACGCTGGTAACACAGACCTTGGTTTAAGGTCAGCTAAGAAGTAACCTAATAAAGGTTAATTAAGTAGGTGTCTTCCCCACAAAGGAAGGCACCTTACTTGTAAAACCATCGGAGAAAAGAAATGAAAGTTACGTATAATGCAGATGTATGTACACATGCGGGTGAGTGTGTAAAAGGCTCTCCAAATGTATTTAAAGTTGTCGATGGACAATTTGTTATAGATACATCAGCAGACAGTGAAGAAAATATCAGAGCTACAGTAGGCAATTGCCCATCTGGTGCTTTGGTAATTGAAGAATAAGTTTTTAAAAACTTAGTTTAAACATTAAAACATAATAAGGGGGAAACTATTATGCCAATCGGAGATCATTTAAGAGATGTCCAAGACTTTTATGGACATCCTGGTTGCCATAACACCAATGCATGCCTTATAGCTGCTGGTGAAAAAGGCGTAGATATCAACGCTCATGTTGTTTCAGACTGGGGCGCTGGTTCGGAAATCCGTAGTATGACACCTTTAGGAATAGGACCTGTTCTTAAAGACCGTGCATGTACCAATTATGGAATTATTGCATGCCTATCTTACATCGATGACAAAGGCTTTGGCCCATCACTTGTACACAGAAATGGTGTTACAA
>MDTE01028832.1_pt1 | contig 15402 bp, 13 predicted proteins | sample 811231 | NCBI WGS metagenome assembly MDTE01 (sample SAMN05326651, study PRJNA326480) | marine metagenome | isolation source: seawater | place: Indian Ocean: Red Sea | collected 2010 | reverse complement strand
GGTTAAGCGTAGTTACTTTACCGTTTCAAACTCTCCCCTTACCGTTTATCCGGACAAATTTGGGTTTTTTTGAACCCAACATTGATGCCCTAGTTTCTATGCCATCATCCCATGTCAAGTGGGAATAACCCCCCTCCACCGCAGCCACCAGGCGGTTCAATGATGATGATGCTCATGATTATGGTCTTGATGACACTATTAATTATGAATCCAGGAATTAGAAACACTCTGGGTGGCATTGCTGATCCTGTATTATCTCCTGTTTTACCCGAAGAAACATATTTCATCATAACAGTCCTGATGTTAGGTTCTTTCTCAATGTTGATGAATACTATTCTTCGTAGTTTCTTCCTAGACCCAGTTGCCCAAGCTCATATTGGACATAGGCAAGGGCAAGTGAGGAGAATGATGAATGATGCTAGAATGTCAAGAGATCCTATTCTGCAAGAAAAAGCAACTGTTCTTCAACAACAAATGATGCCTGAGCAGCTAAAAATACAGATGGGCGCAATGAAGCCAATGATGTTTACAATGGTGATAATTATTGGATTATTTTCTTGGCTTACTACTACTGTTGAAACCTTTAGAGTCGATTATGTATCACTACCTTGGGCTTCGGAATGGAATTTGCTATCCGATAAGTTCATGTTTTTCCCAGCATGGATCTGTGCATATATCTGTATGAGTGCACCCCTTGGAAGAATTGTTGATAGACACATAAAATTGATTCGATATAGAAATCATCCTTTGGTTACTGCTGGTGATAAATTAAAAGAGCCACTATTACACCTAGTTGCTGCAAAAACAAAAACTGTTGATGAAAATGCAAAAAGACGAAGGCAAAGAAGTAGATCTAATTCGAGAAAGAAAGGAAATAAAAGTAAAAAAGAAAATTCAAAATCATCTAATGAAACAAAGGAAGAAAGTGTAACAACATACGCTAGTGCTGAAGGCTTAGAATGTCCTATGTGTGGTTGTGACATAATCACCAAGAGCGGTCCTAGAAATAAGATTTGTACTGTATGTCGTCACCGCTGGGTGTGATTATGCCAAGAATAACTATTTCTGGTCACCCCGGAAGTGGCACCAGTACACTAGTAGCTAAACTTAGTGAAAAATATGGATGGACAACCATTAATGGAGGTCAGATTTTCAGGGATGAGGCATCAAAGAGAAACCTGTCTCTATCGGATTTTGGTGAATTATGCAGTCAGGATGAGATGGTCGACCGAGAATTAGATAATACTCTAAAAGAAATAATTAATGAAAACAGAGTTGATATTGTTGAATCTCGCTTAGCAGGATGGTGGGCATATAAATTGAAAACTCAGTGTATCCGATTGTGGCTAAATGTAAGTCATGAAGAGAGAGCTAGAAGAGTTTCAAAGAGAGAGAACATACCCATCCAACAAGCATTGGAAGAAAATTCTCAACGCTTGGAAAGAGATTCAAAAAGATACATCAAAATGTATAACATTAGTCCTGAACAGAGTGAACCATACACACATGTACTGGATGCAACTGACATTGACATAGACGAAGTATTTTCGCGTGTTGTTGAAATTTTGGAGGCCTAAATTTGGAAAGAATTATTCTAGATACAAAGGCAGAAACCAACAGTGCAATTGGTGGGCATCCCGATTCAAGAACTGTAGAACAACGCCTTGAATCAGGCTTTATCCTGCTCGATAAACCCGCAGGTCCTACATCTCATCAAGTTGCTTCTTGGGTTAGAGATTTATTTGGACTTGAAAGATTAGGTCATGGTGGAACTCTCGACCCCTTTGCAACAGGTGTTTTGCCACTACTTGCCGGGAAGTCAATGAAAGTTACAAAGAAAGTTTTGACTCACAATAAGACATATATCGCTGTCTTTAGGTGTTCTACAGAGCCTGATTCTGAAGCTTTAGCAATTGCAATGGAGAGGCTAACAGGAAGAGTATACAATGTACCACCTGAAATTTCCGCTGTGAAGGTACAAGTTAGAACTAGAAAAATCTATAATTTTGAAATGATTCAAAGGCAAGGGAAAGATTTTGTTGCACGTATTGATTGTGAATCTGGAACTTATATTCGAACTATGGCCAGAGATTTAGGCTTACTTTTGGGATACAAAATTGAACTTAAGGAATTAAGAAGAGAGAAGTCCGGAGTTTTCGACCTAACTAAATGTGTCACCCTACAGCAGATAGCTGATGCTTATTGGCTTTGGAAGGAATGTGACAATCCCGAAGCTCTAATGAAAATAATCCAGCCTGTAGAAAAATTACTACTTGATTTACCATCTGCTTATGTCAAGGATAGCGCTGCTGCTGCAATTGCCCATGGAGCACCTCTTATGGTACCTGGAATTATTGAGATTGACGGCGGAATTAGTTCAGGCAAAGAATTAGCAGTTTTCACCCTTAAAGACGAATTAGTAGGAATTGTCAAACTAACCGTTGATACCAATAAGCTATCTAGCATGGAATCTGGTGAAGTTGCCAGACCTAATATGGTCTTACTCGAACAAGACTTGTATCCTCGAAGATGGACAACTCAAGATAAGTGATCAAGCTTCTTCAAATTCTTCGTAAATATATTCCTCTGTTTCTATTCTTATTTTCAATACAGACATGTTCCCACACCCACTTTGTCAACCTAAGTTGAACGACCCCCACAGTCTCAAAGTAACATTCTGTTTTTCGTTGCACATATGAATGTTAAGGTGGTTTTTCGCGTTATCCGACATGATATATGCGAAATCAATCTAACTCTCAATTTATTTTTCTAATCTTTGGAGGGGCAATAAATCTGAATATTCCAACAAGTAAAACTAGAATAATTATAGTTGTAATCCAAACAGTAGAACTAGAAATATCAAAACTCGAAGAGCTACTATCAGAATCCACTTTTTCCTTTATATCAACCGATATTGTGTTTATATTATTTGTTTCATCACCCTCAGAAATAAGTTCTCCTCTGTCAAGTTCTACTGTAATATTAGCATAGAATATTTCTTCAGGAACTTGCCAATCACATGTCACTACTGCTAGTTCTCCAGGTTGCAGAATTGAAATTGTTTCCAAATCAATTAGGTCGTTGCCTTGTTGACATCTCACCGAAACTAAAGATGCCTCTGCATCACCACTATTCCTAACATATACTCTTATTGGAACTATATCTTGTTGGTATACCTCCTCCTGTGAAATTAAAATTTCCTCGATTTCTAAATCAGCCAGAGATTGAACTTCAAGATCTAAAATCCTTTGTACACATGTATTTTGGTCACAAAGATTTACCTCTACTGGAACAATTAAACCTGCTGAAGGAGCGTTAATTGTGATAAAACCTGTTTCTAGATCAATTGTTGCCCAACTTCTATTTGTGTAGGCCGTTAAATCCTCTGAATCAATATCACTGTATGTAAAAGGAACTTGTGATGAAGAATATAATTCTACAGGAACTACTGCTGGGAATTCATTCAGTACTGGTGGATCATCAACTGTACTAACAGTAACGACAAAATTATCTTGCCACTGATTATTAGATTCATCTGTAACCGTAACTAAAACAGTGGTCACTCCCGATTGTTCAGCACCCAACAATAATCTAATGTCCCCTTGAGACATATCAGCAGAAATTAAAGACTCATCTTCGACATCAAAATCTACAGTTAGATTTTCATTACTTGTTCTATCATCATAACAATTTGTGATGAATGGAATTAAAACTCCACCTCCATCTTCGAAGAAATTTTGTGGACCAACCGATTCACACACTGGATTCTCATCCCAAACTAAATCATACCCACCTTCAACATAAAGACTTGAAATTTCAAAAACAGTGGTACTAGATGTGCCCGAAGAATCCCAGTTAAACCATGCTTGTACTTTGACCTCAATACTATCATCTGTATGTTCGATATATTGGCCAATTGGCAAATCAAGATTGAAATTACCCAATTGTGCTAATGTCTGGTAGGCTACCTCTTGGCCATTCACGAAAGCTTTCCACCTAGAATTACTTGTAGATAAACCATCAAGACTACCAAAAACTCTGCCGTTTATATTTAGTGAAAAATCATTAAGATCAACTTTTATCTGAGATATACAAGAATCTGTACTAGTGACTCTTATCTTGATATAACTATTATTTATTAGATCATGATTGTTTATTGCTAAAAATGGCGAGAAATTTTGACCATCACTCGATGATGAGATTTCCATAACTACATCGTCAGAACTGGAATCTTGTAAAGAATAATGGATTCTTCCAATGCTTTGGCTAGGAGGTGATTGAATTATTCCACTAGTCCAAGAACCTGTTGTGCCGGAAACACTTGAAGTCAAACCACATTGCGAAAGAGCCATGTTATCAAACTGGCCTAGTGAAAGATTAACATTCATAATAGGCATTGAGTGACCTGTAAAGGTCGAAGATGCTGAGCCCCATTCGCTGCCATACCAAGGATATTTGACAATCACTTCTATTCCCAAAGCATCAACATCAAGTCTAGCATCATCTGAAGAACCAACTGACACATAATCAAGAGTAAATTCCAGATTTTCTATCATTGACCAAGACCACTGTGTCAAAGATGTTACATTCTTTGACCAAATTGAACCATTAATGTAATCAATAGGGCTTTGAGTATTTACAAAGGTGACTAAGTTTTCAAAATTACCATCATAATTCATTACAAATTGGACTTGGTCTTGCTCAAGTTTGTCAGGAATATGAAATGCTACAACTATCGATACAGAAACTAATTCATAAGAACTAATTGCTGAAGTATCAAAATCATCTAATTCAATCACTGGCCCAGATGTATAGGTATATTGTGAATCCGGTTGTCCAGTTGAAAAATTAGATTCGGTTTCCGAATTTTGAGACCAAATAGATAGTGTTTGAAAATTATCAGGTCTGCTATGAATAATTGACATCCGATTATCAGCAATCATTGACTCTGTGTATTGAGCATTAGATGTTAGAAATGACACACCTGAATCAGTCTCCCATTGCCCTGGATCTGTAAAATCACCTTGAGGAAATAAGTCATAATCAGAAACTGAGTGTACACTCCTTGCACTAACTGAACTAAATATTTGCATTAGCATTATGAAAACCATGAATGAAACCAAAGCGATTCGATTTACTCTCTCTCCCATGATATCTCTAAGAAACGATGATTATTGAATACAGAGGTTAAATGATTGTTAATTAATATCAAATAACCACCATAAATGAAAGCGCATTATTGAAATACCAAGCACATGAGGCCTACATACCCTCATGGCTGTGATGGTGTAGGGGTTAGCACGACAGATTGTGGTTCTGTCAGCCCGAGTTCGATTCTCGGTCACGGCCCTCTTCTTCTATTCTAATTGTTCACTTTGTATTGAATGGCCCATCCTTTCAGCCTTAGTTTCTAGGTATGCCCTATTCGAGTCACCAACGCCAACAATTAATGGTACTCTTTCAACTACATTTATGCCATACTTCTGTAGCTGTTCTATTTTATTTGGGTTATTTGTCAGTAAACTAACCCTATCAATTTCTAGGGATTCTAACATCGATGTCGCAATTTTGTAATCTCTTCCATCGGCAGGATGACCTAACATTAGATTTGCATCTAGAGTGTCTGCGCCTTGGTCTTGTAACCTGTAAGCCTGAATTTTTGCGTGTAATCCAATTCCTCTACCCTCTTGACGTAGATATAGTAAGCAACCCCATCCTTTTTCTTGAATAGCTCTTAATGCTGCCTGTAATTGAGGCCCACAATCACATCTAAGGCTAGTGAATGCATCTCCGGTTAAACATTCAGAATGAACTCGAATCAAAACTGGATCTGGCCCTTCCATTTTGCCAAGGGTCAATGCAACATGGTCCAATCCTGTAGACTCTTCATGAAATACTCTAATGTTAAAATCTCCAAATGAAGTTGGTAATTTTGCCTCACTTGGAATTGACGTACCCTCTACCAGTTTAATTTTGTCAACATTGTCCATTATCTCACCTCAATAATAAATCTAAATTCACCTGAATCATCATTTATGATTTGCAACATGTGTGGTAGTCTTTCAATTAACATGGGAATATCATGAAGTGCTTCAGGGTCGTCAGCAATCACCTCTAATACATCTCCCTTTTTCAAGTTCTGTAATGCTTTTTTAGTTTCAGCTAATGGTATAGGACAAAAAAATCCAATGACATTTAAGTAATGGGAAATGTCTTTATCTGCTGTTTGTATCGACATTTCCCTCAATCTGGCGGGATTGTTGTCTACTTTTCAATCCATCCGCCACATTTTCTGTTCCGCATACCTACATTTGATGAATACTAACCTCTAGCGGTCATTATGGCCAGTACTATGAAGTCGTCTTCTAAAGTCGAAGATTTGACTTGGCCAGAGGTTTTCCAACTTGGAAAAAAATATCTGAAAATTCCATTAGCACTGTTGTGTGTAGAGATATTTTATTGGTTCATTACTCAACCATCTGATACTCTTGTTCCTATTCAGATTAGTGAAGCATGGATTTGGAATGAATTGACTAACTTGATTTACGGAGAGGGTACAGCAACTCTAACTACACATAATGGATGGAATACTCAAGTAAATCTTTACAATTCAAATTTCCCAGGCCCCCTAGACACTATTGCGTTATATGTCTCCGATGAATGTGCAGGCGTTCATGAAATGATTTTCATCTCAACCCTTATTTTAATGACTGATGGCGTTCCACAAAAACTCAAACTTCGCTCTGTAGCGGTGATGTGTGGTATTGTTTACGTTCTAAACATAATCAGGTTAGTTGCATTTTATCCAATTGCTGCATCGGATTGCCATCTTAATCCAAATAACCCATTATGTCTAAATGGAATTTGGAACTATCATGAAATGATATACAAGTGGGGATTTCTTCTAGTTCTAATCATAATGTGGTTGATATGGTTCAAATTTGTCGGAGGTTCTTCAAAATTAATGAAATCAAAGAAATATTCTGAAAACTGGAGAATAAAGATCCGTTCAAACTGGGAGATAAAGCATTTATTGGTAATTGGCTTTGTTGCAATAATGCTTTCATACAGTGCTTTCAGCATTACTACTAATGAATCTGCGATGGAAGCAAAAGAGACCTTAGACTTCTGCTCTTTCTCTAAACTCTCAGATGGTCCGTGTATAGAAGCACAAAATAGGTGGGACAACGCAATCGATACTGCATGGTCGCTGTCAGCAATTGGTGTGTTAATTGCCTCATTTACGATATTTAAATATGAAAGAAAAGACGAATTTGACAAATGGCCTTCAGATTATGTAGAAGAAGAATAATCAATCAACTATTGATGATTTTACTTTCTTACCATTTATTTCATGCTTTTGTAGAGCCTTTATTGCAAGTCCAATTTTACTGGTATGAACCTCAACTCTAGTTGTACTTTCATCAAATGAAATATCTCCAATTGCCAATTCATCACATTTTATTTTACTTACAAACCAATTCAAAATATCCCTAGATGAACCGATTTCATCAGATGAAGCATCAAGCTGTAAAGTTACAAAGCCGAAAACATTTGATGTCTCTTGGAAGTCTTCTTGACGAGGAATCACTTCGGTTTGTCCCTCACCTAATTCAGGAATAGTGCAATCGATAACATCTAGGTTGTATGTCGCAATAATTTTAGAAAGTTGTGCGGAATCATCTTTCGAAACTAAACTCCATGCTTCACCGGCTCTTCCAATTCTTCCGGTCCTTCCAACTCTATGGACAAATGAGTCAATATCATTAGGTATGTCATAGTTAATTACCAATGTTATTCCGTCAACATCGATTCCACGAGCCGCTACATCGGTTGCTACAATTGTGCTTATTTCTCCATTTTTATACCGATCTAAGATTTTTTCACGTTGATTTTGATTTAAATCTCCATGTAAACCCTCGAGATTGAAATTTTTCTTCTTCAATCTCTGTGTTGCCAAATCTACCATCCTCTTAGTATTACAGAAAATTATTGTTTGATCTTCATCAGACATTCTTAACAATAGTCTAGATACTGCCCACAATTTGTTAGTCCTGCCAATATTAACACTATACATGTCAATCGGAGGAATATCTAATTCTTCTGTATTGGTAAGGATAAATTCAGGCTCATCCATAAATTCATTTGCAGCATCAATAATCTCTTGAGGAAAAGTTGCAGAGAATAGTAATGTTTGACTACGACTGGACATTCTTTCAATTATCCACATTATATCAGGGAAAAATCCCATATCAAGCATTCGGTCAGCCTCATCGAGACAAAAAATCGTTGGAGAATTCATATCAATATATTCTCTTTTTGTCATATCCATGACACGACCAGGTGTTCCTACAATGATATCAACACCATCCTGTAATTTACGGGCTTGCTTTTCTAAATCTGTACCTCCGTAAACTGTTGCAATAACTAATCCTGAATCTCCTTGAATAGAATCTAACTCTTCTGAAACTTGGTTTGCTAGTTCTCTGGTAGGCGCTAAAATTAATGCCTGAAGAATGCCTTTTGGCTCACATGATTCAATGATTGGAATCCCAAAGGCTCCAGTTTTCCCAGAACCTGTTCTTGCTTGTCCAATTAAATCTAAACCATTTCTGGCAATTGGAATTGTATCTTTTTGAACTTGTGTAGCAAATTCCCATCCAAGAGAATCTAATCCTTGATGTAATTTCTCGGGTAAATCCCATGATTTGAAACTTGTACTTGTGAACATTTTCTCACCTCCGCCTCAACTTCAAACGGGTCGCCGAGACGGGGGCAACCCTACACAATGTAATTAGAAATTATCTTTCTCAGCAATCTCTTGCTGAAGAACACCCATCCAATATTTACGAGCATTCTCACGATTTAGAGGCCTGCGCATCTGTCTAACATGTTCCAAAATATATTGACGGAACTTCAGAGCTTTGTTTCTATTTACTCCTTTAGGAGTCAAACCATCCCATAGACGGTCAAATTGTTCAGCTTTATCATTGAAAGGAGCATCACTCATAATTACACCTCTTAGTAGCCAGTCCACCGAAGACCCCTTCTTAACAATGCCGACATCGAAATTTACTGGAAATCAAAAATCTTCATCTTCATTTTCCATGAAAAATTCTTCATCATCATAACCCATAACCTCATCTTGACTCAGTGAACGATACATTGGATTACTTTTCTGTGCGCTTTTCTGCAATCTTTCTTTTTCTTTCTTCAGCCGCTCGGTTTCCGAAATGGCCTTGTTCTTCTCTTTAGCCAACTTATCAGGTATTGGTAATTGTTCTAGGCCAAGTTGTACTCCATGAGCTTCAGCAACTTCTCTATCCAATTTTGGAACTGAGGGGGCGGGGGCCAAGAATTTATTCTTCTGAGCTTCTGAACCCTCAAGCGACTCATCTATTGTCATCTCTTTCAATTCTTTACGTAATTTTTCATCTTTTTCATCCTTCAATAGATCGATTGCAACGCCACGTAAAACTTCTTCCGAATAAAGTCTAGGCAGCATGTCTATACAGGCCCGTCGGATATTGAGATCACTAGAAGTGGCTCCTTTGAGTACCAGTTCTCTTGCCCTGCCATGGTCTTTATCTAATGCCTGAATTGCTTTTATTGCACTTAGTCTAACCTTATTATCACTGTCAACAATTGCTCGCTCAGCAAAAATTGTTGCTAATCTAGACTCATTACGAGCTAAAGATGGCAATGTCTTAGCAGCAGAGCGACGAACTTCAACATCTTCATCATCAAGTGCCCAAGAAATCAAATCCCAGGTTACTGAACCGCCTTTAGCAAGTAACTTTCTCAGTAATTTTGCAGCCTTACGCCGATAAATGGGTTGCTCTTCCAAAAATAATGAGTCAAGATGATCGCATGCAACTTCTGGCCAGGTTTCACAAAGTGAGTTCAAGCCTTTCCAAGCAGCATCCATTCTTTGTTTATTGTATGAACGTAATTCATTTTGAAGAATTACATGAACCCCTGATGGAAATACCGGTGCAGAAAGTGACAGGCATTTACTAGCAGCTTGTCTTACTTTGACATTATTATCATCTAGAAGCACTGAAAGCCAGTCAAATAGTTCATCGGATTTTTGAGTGGCTACTTCTGGGAGGGCTTTTAGCGCTGCTTCTCTAACTTCCGGATTTTCACTTTCAAGCGACAAAAGCAAAGTGCTATGCGCTAATGAAGCATTCTTCCCCTTGCCCTTGATTCTAGTTAAAGCAATGATCCCATCTATTTTGCCTAATTGTAAATTTTTGCCCTTCCAACTAACATTTACATGTTCTTTTTCGCCTTTGGCCAAAGGGATGATTTCTTCTTTAGGTATTGCCAACCAAGGTCCAGTTTCTGTTTCAATAACATGATTGATATTCTTCCTACCTCCCATGTTTATTGGTTTACCAGTTCGGGGGTCACGAGCAATGTATTCCTTAGTGATTTAAATTCCCCCTAAATACGCGCATAACGATGATTCAAAAGAACCTATTGCTTTCTAGATTACCTAGATTCTAGAATTTATTAAGTCTCCATACCTAAATTGAAAAACGATAGCCTGTACTGTCAATCATGGCCGATGCAGATGTTGATGATATCTGCAGAGTTCTAGCAGTTTGTTTTCGTAGTGGTGAATCACTTTCTGACTTAGATATTGAGAGGATTTTATCCTTTGACATGGGTTGGCTATCTCCTGAACAGGCATGTGATGCAGTGAAAGCTTTAATCGACAAAGGATGGTTAATTGGCGACCAAGATTCTCTAAAATCTGTTCTATCTTCTAATTCAGTAACTACGCCTCTTGGTTGGTTTCCTCGTCCATCTAGACTAATAAATCCAATACAGTATGATTCTGTCAAATTTAAAGAATCTACAAAGGAAATTGAATCATTAGGCAATAATTCACCCGAACAAAATAATTTGACCCCATCTTCAAAACAAGATATTGGCGAAGAAGTTTCATCTAAAGATCCACGCTCGAAAATTGAAAGAAGATTGAAAAAGTTTGTTGCAAAACAGTCCAAACTAGAAATGGATGAAATTGAAAGAAGGATTCTACGTAAGAAAAATGCCTTGGGTATGGTTAGTAATTGGTTATGTATTGCTTTAATTGCTCGTGAGCAAGGTTTAGAAATGAATAGTATCGTAGAGGCACTATCAATTAATTAGGCTAAGTCATCAAGTTGTGGTTTGAACTCTTTCTCTGTAACTTGCTCCTCTTTACTCCTAGCAGATAACTCCATCACTACAGGAAGAAGAATCAGAGCCAAAAGCAAAGAAAAGAATACAGTAATAGCGGTTATTAATCCAAAATCTTGAATTACAGGCATCGGAGAAAAGAGTAGTACTAAGAATCCTAGAGCGGTTGTTAAAGCACTCATTATCAATGCTACTCCAGTTGTCGAAATTGACGCCCTAAGGGCATCCCAGTGAGTTTTACGCCTAGAAAGTTCAACTTCGAAGCGACGCCACATATGTATAGAATAATCTATACCAATTCCTAAAGTGAGAGCGGTTACCATTACTGTCAACACATTCCACTTCAGTCCAATAGCGGCCATTGAACCGACAACCCACAGTGAAGCTACACCTACGGGGAATAAAATAACAACTGCTGGAAGTATTCTTCTTGTTAATGCAATTAGAACAATAAATGATACAATCAATGAAATTATAGTTGACTTAATCTGAGAAACTGTTATCCCATCAAGTACTGATTGTAACATTGCTAAATCACCAGTAACATAAAGTTCAGAATTAGAAGCAAGGTTATATCTCAATGTTCCTGTTTTGGATTCATCGCCAAGCATGTTCTCAAAGTCAGAAACTACTTGCTCTGACTGCACCGAGGTAGATGCTTCAACACGAATTTCATTTCTCAGATACACTATATTTGAGCCTTCCAAATATACGCTATTTTCTACCCTTTGTGACCATTTCTCGCCGCTAATTGCATCAGCAACAGTATGGTTATCCATCAAGGATTTGAATGCTGCACCTAAATCACAGCCTAAACTGTAATTATCAACATAAACTCCACCATCTCCAATAACTTCCAAATTATGTAATTCACCAAAATTGCTGTCTCTCAAAATAGCATCACGAAGTATGACATAAGGGCCCTCATATGAAGGCGAAGGAAGTTTGCCATCTGTGCCTACAACATCATGATTTGATTCTAAATCACTATGGAGTCCTCTTAATTCATTGAGTAAATCTGAATCTCCATCAATATACACTCTATTATCTGAAGGCTCGAAAAGAACATAGATTATTTTCCAACCTGCACTGTCATAATTTTTTGATAATTCATCCCTAACAGACATGATTTCCATATCTGGATCTACAAAGTCCCCCAAATCAAAATCAGTGTCGAGTGATGCTGCTCCAAAAATCGAAACACCAGAAAGTAATATTACTACAAGAAAAATACTTACTTGTTGTTTTTGTTGAACTTTTACCAAGTTATTAGTAAAAGCAGGCATAGTAATCGCATTCGAGGTCTTGGGATTTCTCGATGAATCAATAACAACATGTAACGCACCAACTACTACAGTAGATGTTATGAAAGCACAAATCACACCAAATGCCAGAGCAAAACCAAATGTTGCAAGCGGAGGCAATGGCGAAATAACATTAGCCAAAAATGCTGCAACTGTTGTTACCACTGCCAATGATAGAGGTACTGAAAGTTTAGCACATGCTCGAAGCCATGACTCGGCAGGATCTGTATAATCTTCCCTAAGTCTAGCCTGTGCCCTCTGAAGGTGAATTGCATAATCAATTCCTAAACCAAGCACCAAAGGAGCAACTGCGACTTCCAATGCAGTAAAATCAACATTGAAAATATTTAGAGCACCATATGTCCATATCAAAGCACATGATAATCCAACAAGAGGGAAGGCTACATCTCTGATAGAACGGAAAGCAAAAACCAATAGAACTACTACTACTATCAAAGCTAGGAATACTAGAAGTGTCAAATTATCAAAAGTCCCACTATCGATATCATGTGATAATAAATCAAGAGATACAACTCCATAATCTAGAACTGAATCATCAGATAACTGCTCGAATTTATCTCGAATCTCTACCTGAACTTTTTTCCTTTCTTCTTCACTCAAATCTGGATCTATTTCCAAAACCCACAAAGTAGAACTAGCAACTGGCGAACCATCTCCTGAACCATCAGAAAGATAATCACATGTTGGACTAAAATCAAGGTCTTTATTCAATAAAGCCGATGATGCATACGTTGCAGCGGAAAGAAATTGGTCATCATTTGTTAAGCGACATTCAACATCATCATCCACAATTAAATCTAAAACTTCATTCCAAGAATTGAGTTGAGACAGATTTGTTCCATTTGATTCTTCATCCAATGCACGTTGCATAATATTAGGTGTAGTAGTCCAAACAACAACAGAGTCATTTTGATCCAAAGACAGCTGCTCTATAGATTGGATATGCTGTTCCATAATCAGTATATGTTCAAAGGATAATACATTACCACCATCATCTCTTTCTACATCAATAAATAGTGGTCTAGTTTCATTAGGAAAATACTCATGAATTCTATCATGAGCGTCTTTAGATTCAGATTCGGGAGCAAATGCATCCAAATCAGTATTAAACTTTGGAGGCGAAGTTATCAAATTAGCCATCAAAATGACCGTAATTAGGCTAGTAACCAATAAAATAGGAATTGATAACTTTCTAAACCGACCTGCAAAAGAGGCCATCGCCTCCTCCAGTTTAGCAGTGTCCATACGATGCCCACAATGATTCAGTAAAAAAGCAAAGGGGTCATTCGTACTTATTCGAGTTATTTTCAAAACGTACATCTAAGATAAAGGATAAGTTCAAAACAAGAAGTTGATACGACTGGTCGTTCGCTATGCCAGTAAAGGTACTAATCAAGGAAAAAAATGAGCTGAGATTTAGGATTATAGGTGAGAGCCACACTGCTCTTCAGATGCTACGTGAGCGCTTGAATAATCACAAAAATATCGACTATGCCAACTACTTCCCTGGACACCCTGAGTTGGATGACCCTGAATTCTTCATCCGCACTAAGGGTAAAGTTTCAGTTGAAAAACTGTTGAAGGAAATAGTTCAAGATATTTCTAAAGATTTCTCAGCCATAAGCCTCTGAAGGGGCTGGACTGATGTTTTTTGACCCTCTATCCGAAATAATAGGTTTGGAGGGTTATGCCACTAAAAGTAATGGAATTGGTGGGGTATTAAAATCCAGAACTACCGATTTTAGAGTTGAAGAGATTTCAACTCCACTTCATTTAGACCCAAGAGGAAGGTTCACAGTTGCAAAAATCACACTAACAAATTGGGAAACAAATAGATTTTGTACTAATCTAGCACGGAATCTCAGCATTCCAAGAAATCGCATATTTTTTGCAGGAACTAAAGATAAAAGGGCTGTAACCCAACAATTATTTGTCATTGATGCAAATCAAAATAAAGTTGCACAAGTCGAAATGCCTGATGTTGAAATTGAAATCCTAGGTCGCACTCATCAGAAAATTGGCTTTGGAAATCATCGTGGTAATAGATTCACAATTATCGCACGAGGATGCTGTCATAAAGATGGAAGCCCTATGACTGAACAGGAAGCATTAGAAGAAGTGGAAAGAATCAAATCTATGTTAGATAATAATGTGGGTGAAAATCTTTTCCCAAATTGGATTGGACCACAAAGATTTGGTTCTGGTAGGCCAGTTACTGCTGAAGTAGGAAAACACATTATTTCGGACAGATGGGAAGAGGCTGTAATGTCATATCTTTCAATGAAAGGAATATCTGAAAATGACGATGTTGAAAAATTTAGAAAATTTGTAAGGGATAATGGACCTGTAGAAGAAGCATTGGAAATTATTCCCAAGTGGTTAGGGTTCGAGAAAAGAATGTTGGAACACCTAATCAAACAGCCCGATGATTGGATTGGTGCAATAAAAAAATTACCCAATAACCTTCAATTGATGACTATACATGCTCTTCAATCAGTTGTATTTAACAAGTCGTTGAATGCTAGAATTTCAGCTGATTTACCTATTTCGACTCCTATAACTGGAGATCTTGTTGGCAGGTTAGACGAAAAGGGACAGTTAGATTCCAGAAGTTGCATCTTGGTTGAAGATAGAACTCTGCCTAGGATAAAAAGAAATTGCGAATTAGGTAGATTAACAACTACTGGGCCTTTACCAGGTAGTGAAATTTCTACATGTGAAGGAAGTGGCGGCGATATTGAAAAAACCGTTATCAAAGAAATGGAATTAAATGATGCAAATTGGTACATAGACAAAATCCCTAGACTTTCTACTAAAGGTACAAGAAGAGCACTTGTGGCAACTTATGGTGATTTTCATGTCGATACTGTACCAATTGTCAATG
>MDTE01012898.1_pt1 | contig 15402 bp, 10 predicted proteins | sample 811231 | NCBI WGS metagenome assembly MDTE01 (sample SAMN05326651, study PRJNA326480) | marine metagenome | isolation source: seawater | place: Indian Ocean: Red Sea | collected 2010 | reverse complement strand
GGATTCGTTTATTACCCGGGTTCCAGTAAGGCAGGAGAATTTAGGGATGCGAAAACCGGTCGAGTGGCACTGCGTTCCTACGGAAGCATCAGCTATGGAGGCATGCTTGCCTACGCCTATGCCAAGCTGGACAAGACGGCGCCGCAGGTCCAGGCCGTCCTTCAGTGGCTGCAGGCAAACTACACCCTCGAAGAAAACCCGGCCATGGGACTCCAAGGTCTGTTCTATTATTATCATACCATGGCCAAGGCATTAACCCTCTATGAGATGGATCGACTGGCACTTGCGGACGGCCGGATGATCGATTGGCGCTCCGAGTTGGTAGATAAGCTTTCTGACCTTCAACTTGAAGATGGTTCGTGGCTGAATGACAATGGGCGCTGGTGGGAGCGAGATCCTGCGTTGGTGACCAGTTATGTCGTTCTGACGCTGGAACGCATTCATCACAGTCTGAAATAGTCAGGGACCAAGGCTCTCTCTCTCTGAGATCTTCAGCGTCCGCTTTGCCTAATCTCCTTGCCAGTCAGTCGCCACATTCTTTAAAAGATCCTCGTGGGGCGCACAAAGGTTATTTCCATTGCAAATCAGAAGGGCGGAGTGGGCAAGACCACCACGACCGTCAACCTGGCAGCGTGTCTGGCCTCCAATGGACAGCGGGTGCTCCTCATAGACGTCGACTCTCAGGCGAATGCCACCAGCGGACTAGGGTTGGAAAAAGAAGAGGGAGCCAGTGCTTATCAACCGCTGCTGGGGCATGGCAGCTTGAGTGACAAGATCAAGCCAACGGCTTACCAGCGGCTGGATCTCATTCCCTCTGAAGTGGATCTTTGTGGGGCAGAAATTGAGCTGGCACAACAGGAACGGCATCTTCACCGCTTTCGAGAAGCGCTGAATCCCATTCTTGAGAGTGGTCGCTACGATGTTGTTTTGATTGACTGTCCTCCATCCCTGGCGGTGATCACCCTCAATGCCTTCTGCGCTGCAGACTATCTTCTGGTTCCCCTGCAATGCGAGTATTACGCACTGGAGGGGGTCGCGATGTTGACTCGGGTGATGAATCAACTCAAGGAAGGGGGAGCCAATGCCGAACTCCAGCTGCTTGGGGTCGTGATGACCATGTTTGATGGTCGAACCAGGCTCTCTCACCAGGTTGTGGACGAGGTGCGAGGTTTTTTTGGTGACAAAGTGTTCGAGACGGTGATTCCGAGAACGACGCGTCTGGCTGAGGCACCCAGTCATGGGAAGCCCATCATTGCCTACGATCCCTATAGCGCAGGGGCCGCCGCCTATGAAATCCTCGCTCAGGAAGTTGCTGAACGGCTGTCGCTCAGATCGGATCCAACACAGGCATTGCCTGCTTCTCCCGAAAAACCAGCTTTGGAAGCGGGATCTTCTGAAGAGGTAGGGTCTCCTTCTCAGGGTAAAGTGATGGGTGAGGATTTGGCTGCTGGCTGAGGCTGCCAATGAGCCCACATGGCAGCCTGGCCCTGAGTCAAATGCGTCAGGCGTATTTCCAAACCGGTTTCGAGGTGCTGCTTGTAGAGATTCCTGATGCTTTTCCGGTGTCCACCGTAAAGGATCCAATGGCCATCAGGAGAGGGTTTTGGGTGGTAATGACTCTCTCCTTCAAGGGACTGCGTCAGTTGTTTTTCTTCGTTTCCAGGGCTTATTTCAAGGAGCTCCATGGCCTTTTTCCTTTGAGCTGTGAAAAAGATGCTTTTGCTATTTATGGACCACACTGGGCGATCGCTGCTGCCCTCGTGAAAGTCATCCACGTCCAGTAAAAAGGTGACCCCCGCATAGCCGCCACGCTGGGCGATCGTTTGGATGTGCCCGCTCGTCACATGGGCAATGGTCGGGTGGCAATGGTAATGTTCTCCACTGACGAAGAGCAGTTCAGTGCCATTGGGTGACCATGAAGGACCAAAGTCGAAGGGGTTTCCTGTATTCAGATGCCTTTTTTGTCCACCCTTTTTGTGGTCTGCGTAAATTTGATAATCCTCGTGATAGCAAATCCACTCACCATCCGGTGAGGCGTTGAAACCATAATTAAAACCCTGTTCTTTGCTGGAAAGATTGCGTTTTTGGGTGCCATCGATCGCCATCAGAAAAGGCTGGGAGACACCTTCCATCAGCGATGTCATGATCAGATGCCTGCCATCGGGAGTGAAGCTGGTAGCATTATAGTGGCTGACCCGACCCCCTGCTTAACGAGTGGCCAGTTGCGTGTAGCCGATCCATTGTTCAGAGGTTCTGGTGGATGGGGAATCCGCGGCGCGAAGTGGTAAAACCGTTGCCAGGCAACCCCAAAGGCAAAACATGCCATGGATCGACCGAATCGACAGGGATGAAAGGGAAACGGGGACGACGGGCGACATGTCTTGACTAAAACCAGCCCCATGACCTTTGGCAACACCCATCTTCTGCCTTCATGAGGGGCTTTTTTTTGATGGCAAGCTCCAGACTCTACGGCAAGATTTCAAAGTCATGCATGTGATCTCATTCAGCCATCGCGTTTCTTTTTTTGCTGCCTGCCTGGTTGGGTTTCTTTCTCAGGGAGGATGGGGAATCGGTATGGAGGTTCGCGCTCAGAATGAACAAGAAGAGAAGCCCTATCGACCCTTGATTGAACGAGGTCTCGAGCAAACTCTTTGGGCCCGGGAGCCGATGCTGGCCAACCCTGTTGCCCTCAGTTTTGATGACCATGGTGCGCTTTATGTGGTGGAGACATTACGACGCGGAAGCGTTGATATCGATATTCGGGCGCACAAATCTTGGGTGCTGGAGGACTTGGCTTCGGACACCTATCAAAGCCAGGTGGATACTTTCAAACGTTGGATGGCCCCAGAAAAAAGTTCCGAAAATCGCTCCTGGCTGAAGGATTACAATGGGGACGGAAGTCATGATTGGCGGGACCTGACCATGATCAAAGACAGGGTCTACCGGCTGGAGGATACCAATGGGGACGGGGTGGCCGATCAAAGTACGATTTTTGCCGAGGGGTTCAATGAATTGAATCACGGGGCTGCGGCAGGTGTACTGCCGTTTGAAGATCAGGTTTATTTTACCATTTATCCGGATGTCTGGGGATTGAAGGATACCAATGCGGATGGTTTGGCGGACCAGCAAGAAATCCTTCATCGCGGCTTTGGGGTGCACGCTGCCTACGATGGGCACGATATACATGGACTGACCGTGGGCCCCGACGGATACATTTATTTTTCGGTGGGTGACAACGGGATTTCCGTTCACACCAAGGAGGGACGGCGCCTTTACCATCCCAACACCGGCGGTGTCTTGCGTATGCTGCCCGACGGTTCTGACCTGCAGATTTTTGCAACGGGTCTGCGCAACGTGCAGGAGCTTGCTTTTGATGCCCATGGTAACCTGTTTTCGGTCGATAACGACGGGGATGTGAGGGGGGAGAGAGAACGCTTGGTCTATATCGCGGAAGGGTCGGATGCAGGTTGGCGTTTGAACTGGCAATTCCGTACCAAAGGGTGGGCCCCCTACACTGGGGTTCCCATCTACAGTCCATGGATTGAGGAGCGGATGTGGGTGCCTCATCACCCGGAACAAGCAGCCTACATCACACCTGCTCTATCCAACTATTCAGTCGGGCCCGGAGGCTTTACCTTCAACCCTGGGACAGCCCTCAACGATGCGTATCGTGACACCTTTTTCCTGGCTCAATTCCCGGTTAAGAAAATCACTGCCTTCAAGTTAAGGCCCAAGGGAGCCTCTTTTGAAATGGTCGATGAGCATGTTTTTCATCAGGGATTGATGGCCAGTGCCATCAACTTTGGTCCGGACGGTGCGGCCTACATTGCCGATTGGGACGGTATGTGGATGCCCAATGACAAGGGAGCCATCTACCGCGTAGATGATCCGAGGCAGGCTGGATCGCCCTTGCGTCAAGAGGTCCAGCAGCTCCTTGCGACTGATTTTGAACATGCCAGGGAGGAGTTGCTGTATCGGGCCTTGGAACATGCTGATCAGCGGGTGCGTCTGAAGGCGCAATTTGAGTGGGTGCGTCGCGATGCACTCGAAGCCCTGGTCGAGGTGGTTCAAGATCAAGCTCGATCCTCTTTGGGGCGGTTACATGCCTTGTGGGGGATCGGTCAATTGAAACCTTCCTTCTCACGCGAAAGGTGGATGCAGCTGCCCATACAGGATTCCGATGCCGAACTCCGTGCACAGGTGATCAAGTTGATGGGGAACCTCAAGGCTGCCTCCATGAGAGATGTTTTGGAAAGGGCGCTGAAGGACCCTTCGCCGCGCGTCCGTTATCACGCCGCCATGTCCTTGGGGCAGTGTGGAGATGCCGAGGCCTTTGATGCGGTGACTGAATTACTGGAATGGAATGCGGGAGAGGATCCGTTGCTGAGGCACGCTGGGGTCATGGCATGGGTGGGGATGGGCGAACCAACCCGTCTTGCGGACTGCGCTGCCCATGATGCTCTTGAAGTAAGGCGAGCAGCGGTGGTGGCATTGCGTCGATTGAAATCGCCCTTGGTCAGTCGCTTTTTACAGGATCCTCATCCGTGGGTTGTGCAGGAGGCTGCCAAGGCGGTTCACGATGATTTTTCGATCCCTCAAGCGCTTCCGATGCTTGCGCAATGGAGTCAATCCTATCGCCCAGATATGGCCATGGACGATTCGGTGATGCGACGATCGATCAGTGCCAATATGCGTCTTGGGGGAAGGAAAGAGGCAGCGCATCTCATGCAATTGGCAAGCGATGGAAGACGGAGCGATTCCATGCGGACCGAGGCTTTGATGAGTTTGGCTACTTGGGGTAAAACACCCTTTGTCGATCGCGTCGTGGGGCGAGTCAGACATCCCCTTCATCGAGATCCAATGGCCGGAAGAGAAATCCTTGATCATCAATTTCAGTCGCTTCTGGATGCTTCCGATGGATCCTTTCGCCGTAGCCTGATGGACTTAGCGTATGAATATCAACTTTCGGTCGATGCCGAGGTGTTGATGGAATGGGTTCGTTCCGATGATTACCCAGCACCCATGCGCTCCCATGCGCTCAAGCACTTGATCCAGAATGGACATCCATCCGTCGGGCCTCTGCTTCGGAACATTCTCAACGAAGGGGAGCCCTCGCTTCAATTTATGGCACTCATGGGGATCGCTTCCCTGGATGTCGATGGCTTTACCCAAAGGTTCATCGAATCCTTTGACCAATGGACCCTTGAGCAAAAGCAGGAAGGTCTCGCCATGCTGGGGCGACTCTCGACAGCCAAGGGAGTGGCTTTTTTGCTGCAGCTTCAGAACGGATCATCGGGCATGCCACTTTCATCCGAATTGCAGTTGGATGTCCTGCAAGCTCTCACGGCATGTAAGGAAGGCCTCTTAGAAGATGATATGCGATTTCAGGTGCTGGCGGCGACCTCTTTGACGGATCCGAATTACCGGCGCATGCTGATTAGCGGGGGAGATCCCGCCAAGGGTCAGGAAACTTATGAAGGGCATGTTTTGGCGCAATGTGGCCGATGTCACGAAGGGGGTGGAGAAGGGGTTCAGGCAGGCCCTGTACTGGATGGGATAGGGGGGCGCCACGACCCGCTCTATTTGTTGGAATCGCTGATCGATCCGTCGGCTAACATGGCTCAAGGTTATGAGAACTGGCAGATCGTGACCGCAGAAGGAGACCAATTTTTTGGGCGCCTCATAAAACAAACCTCCGAGTCCTGGACGCTTCACTCAGCCGATGGCATGCAGCATGTCTTGCCCGTTCAAGACATAACGCAATCCAAACTTGTGTCAGTCTCATCCATGCCTCCTATGGGGGGCGTGCTGAGCGCGTTCGAACTTCGCGACCTGGTGGCCTATCTCCAACAGAAAAAGTAAGTACGGCGCCGCCATGGATTCACTTTCTACGCCCAATGCATCCTGCTCAACGATTCCTGTGGGTGCGGCATCAGAGCTTTGCACTCGTTGTGGGATGTGTTGCGATGGTACCCTTTTTGCGAGCGTTGCTCTTGATGAAAACGAGAAGTCGAGATTGGGCCGTGAGCTCCTCCCCCAAACGTGTGTTTTTCTCAACGGGGGGTGTTGCCAGATTTATGCCCAGCGCCCCAGCCGCTGCCGGGTTTTTCAATGCCAGCTGCTGGAAGGTATGCATGCATCGACGGAGTCTTACCAGAATGCCTTGCAGATCGTTGCGGATACCAAAAAACTCCGAGATGAGCTGCATAGAGAACTTCTACTCGCCTTGCCATCCCTCGAGGGGTTGCCTTTGGTAGAGGCCCTGAAAAAATTTCGAAAGCAATCCAAAAGCCTCATGGGAAATGCCCTGCAGCGGTATTTGTCTCACAAGCGGGAGGTCTTGCGCTTGAAAAAGCTCTTGGATCAAAAGCTCGATGAATATTTTTATCCCGCAAAGGATGCATCGAGCCGGGAAGTTTGAAGGCTACTTTTAATGGGGCATTGACTTTAGCCTTTGAAGGGAAAAAGGACTTCTTTGATATCCCCTTGACCCTCTTTCAGGGCAAAGTTAGCTTGCTCTCAAAGAGGCACTGCTTTGCAGGCGGTTGATCGGACCATCAAGCTCAAAAGGGCTCTTTCATCAGTGCTCGTGCTTGATCGTCCGCTACAACTGCATCATTGTCGTAAAACACTGATTCGGTGCTACACCAACCATTCTCATGATAGCAAATAAGGAAGAAGCTCAATCCCCCAGTCGACAATCACTGCCATGCTCCACGCGAGTTTACCTTTCCGGATCCCAGTATCCGGACATCAAGGTGCCGATGAGGGAAATTGCGCTCCATGATACTCATTCGGTCAACGGCCAGGTGCATGCCAACGAACCGGTCCGTGTTTATGATACCAGCGGCCCATGGGGTGATCCCGAATTCACCGGCTTGGTGACTGAAGGTCTGCCTGCCACCAGAGACTCGTGGGTTCACGCACGTGGGGATGTCGAAGCTTACGAGGGAAGGGAAGTGCGCCCGGGAGACAATGGCTATCTTTCCACCAAACATGCCGAATCGGCTGCCGAATCAAGGGCGGATGCTGCGCTCAAACCGTTTCCTGGTCTCAAGCGAAAACCACTGCGTGCCTCAAAGGGGCACCCAGTGACCCAGTTGTGGTACGCCCGCCAGGGTATTGTCACACCAGAAATGGAATTCATTGCCATCCGCGAAAACATGGGGCGAGCCAGGATGGCCGAGGAATCCAGGGCTTTCAACCAGACCAGTCTGGAGCATCAGCACCCTGGCCAACCGTGGGGGGCCAGCATTCCCGACCAGATCACCCCGGAATTTGTGCGCGATGAGGTCGCCCGCGGGCGAGCCATTATTCCATGTAATATCAACCATCCTGAGCTGGAACCGATGATTATCGGGCGCAATTTTCTGGTCAAGATCAACGCAAATATTGGTAATTCTGCCGTTGCTTCCAGTATTGAGGAAGAAGTCGAAAAAATGCGCTGGGCCATCAAGTGGGGTGCGGATACAGTCATGGACCTCTCGACCGGCAAAAATATTCATGCCACCCGCGAATGGATTTTGAGGAACTCTCCCGTGCCAATCGGCACGGTACCGATCTACCAGGCACTGGAGAAAGTCAACGGGCGTGCAGAGGATCTGACTTGGGAAATTTTCAGGGACACGCTCATTGAACAAGCTGAGCAGGGGGTTGATTATTTTACCATTCACGCAGGTGTACTGCTGCGATTTGTGCCCATGACGGCTCGCCGAGCAACGGGCATTGTTTCGCGTGGAGGCTCCATCATGGCCAAGTGGTGTCTGGCACACCATCAGGAGAACTTTCTCTACACTCACTGGGACGACATTTGCGACATCATGGCTGCCTATGACATTAGTTTTTCCATTGGTGATGGTTTGCGTCCAGGTTCCATTGCCGACGCCAACGATGAGGCGCAATTTGCCGAATTAAAGGTTCAGGGAGAACTCACGCAGAGGGCTTGGGATCGAGGTGTTCAGGTGATGAACGAGGGCCCTGGGCATGTTCCCATGCACAAGATTCAGGAAAACATGACCAAGCAGCTGGAATGGTGTCAGGAGGCTCCTTTCTATACACTGGGCCCCTTGACAACGGATGTGGCACCTGGATACGACCACATTACGAGTGGCATCGGTGCGGCCATGATCGGATGGTATGGGTGTGCCATGTTATGCTACGTGACTCCAAAAGAACATTTGGGGCTTCCCAATCGTGACGACGTCAAGGAAGGCGTCATTACCTACAAAATTGCAGCGCACGCAGCAGATTTGGCAAAGGGGCATCCTGGCGCTCAATATCGGGACAATGCCCTGAGCAAGGCACGATTTGAGTTTCGCTGGGAAGACCAGTTCAACCTGGGACTGGATCCGGAACGTGCTCGGGAATTTCACGACGAAACACTTCCTCAGGATGGTGCCAAGACAGCTCACTTTTGTTCCATGTGTGGACCGCACTTCTGCGCCATGAAAATCACTGAAGATGTGCGCGAATACGCGCGCAAGCAGGGAGTCAGTGAGGAAGAAGCTTTGTCACAGGGCCTGGACGATAAGTCCAAGGAGTTTTTAGAGCAGGGCTCAGAGATTTATCAGAAAAGCTGAAACCTCCAGCTGAAGCTAAGGTGAAGATGTCATGCCCCGATTTCTGCATAGCGCAACGAAGGACATGAGCTTCCACTTAGCTTGCCTTCCATCAAAAACCTTCAGACATCGCCAGGGCTTCACCTGGAGGGGTTTTGGCGAATCTTTAGGGACATGGTGCCTGATGGTTGCATGCATGCTTGGCTATCCAGGACAAGCCGATGAGTCTTCTGAGCTATGGTCCCTCAAACCCTTGCAGGAGGATTTGCTTGGGGGGATCGATCCGTGGTTGAATCGTGGCTTCCAACAAATGGGCCTCCCTCCCAATCCGCTCGCCGACCGCTACACGTGGATCAGACGGGCCACCTTTGGTTTGACGGGGCTTCCTCCATCGCCCGAGGAAATTATCGACTTCGTTGAGGATTCATCTGATCACGCTTATGCCAGGTTGATTGACCGACTTCTGGCCTCACCTCGTTATGGAGAGAGGTGGGGGCGACATTGGCTGGATCTGGTGCGTTATGCTGACACCAATGGGGCAGACGAAAACATGGCTTTCCCCAACGCATGGCGCTACCGAGATTATGTGATTGAGTCCTTCAATCGCGACAAGCCCTATGATGTGTTCTTGAAAGAACAGATTGCCGGAGATCTGCTCCCAAAGTCGAATGATGTGGCCACTCAAGCCGACCGTCTCACTGCGCTGGGGATGTTGGCCATCGGGCCAAAAATGCTGGCAGAGCAGGACAAGGAGAAACTCCTCTTTGATGTGGTCGACGAACAGATTGATGTCGTGACCCGCACGTTCATGGGGCTCAGCGTCGCTTGCGCCAGGTGCCACGACCACAAGTTCGATCCCATCACTCAGGAAGATTATTACGCGTTGGCCGGTATTTTTAAAAGCACTCAGACCATGGCCCATACCGATCATGTTTCTCGATGGGTGGAAAGAGTGTTGCCAGACCCGAACAACCAACAGCGCCAGGCAGCTTTTAATCAAGAGGTCTCCATGCTCGAAAAACAATTGAGTGAGGCTCAAAAGGATACAGGAGACTCTACAGGGGAAGGTTCCCAGGAGGCCTCTGAGGCCGTTCAAAAAGCGCTGGACGCTCTGAAACAAAAGGGACCGGGCCTTCCTCAGGTCATGAGTGTTCGCGAAGGAGAGCCTGAAAACATCCCTATCCTGCATCGTGGTAATCACCTCACGCCAGCTGATAAGACCGTACAACGGGGGCGGATATCACTTTTGGAAAAACAACTCCCTGTCCCGGAAGTGGCGACAAATCAATCCGGACGCCTTGAGTTGGCCTCCTGGTTGGCTGACTCGAGGCATCCTTTGGTGGCCCGAGTCATGGTCAATCGTGTTTGGACCTGGCACTTTGGCAAAGGACTGGTCGATACCCCATCGGATTTTGGGCAGAACGGAGGAAAACCCTCTCACCCCATGCTCCTGGATGGTTTGGCGCGTCGGTTCATTCAATCAGGGTTTTCGCTCAAATCACTTCACCGCGAAATCATGATGAGTCAGGCCTACCGAAGAGCATCGAGAACGCACGATGAATGGCAGGTACGGGACCCTGAAAACCGCATGCTTTGGAGACGCCAACCCTTTCGGCTTGAGGCGGAGCCGCTTCGGGATGCCATCCTTCATGCCAGTGGTCTTTTGAACCTCTCGCGTGGAGATGCCTTGGGTGCCTTGAAAAAAAATGATCAATACTTCAGCGAATTGCCAGGGGCCTTTAATGCACCTTATCGTGCCGTCTATTTGCCGATCCTGCGCAGCCGTGTTTATGAGCTGTTCGCCACCTTTGATTTTCCCGATGCATCGGCGCACCTGGAATCCAGATCGCGCACACTGATGCCGCAGCAGGCGCTTTTTTTCATGAATGACCCTTTGGTGTCTCGTGCTGTTTCTGCGATGGTCGATCGCAGCTGCCACTCAGGTGGGTGTTGTGTCGATGACCGCCTGAACCATTTCTATCTGTCGCTTCTGGCTCGTCTGCCCACGGCTGAGGAATCCGCTCTTTTCGACGAATATCTTCGTGAGTGTCAAGTGGCAGAAAAGGGCGAAATTCCAGGCACTGTGTGGCAGCAGTGGGTTCACCTGATCATCGCTTCCAATGAATTTCTCATCCTCCATTGAACCTCCCAGATCCTTTTGTGGAGTCACACGACGTGAGATGCTTCAACGCTCAGCGGTTGGCTTCGGAGGCTTGGCCTTGCAGGCCATGCTGGGGCAAACCCAGCGTGAAACAGGTTCATGGACGCATCATCCATCGGCGGCCAAGCGGGTGATTTTCCTTTTCATGCATGGAGGCCCCTCTCATGTCGATACCTTCGACTACAAGCCTCTTTTGGCTCGAGATCATGACAAGCCACTCCCATTTGCCAAACCCCGTGTTCAATTCGCCCAGACCGGGCATCTCATGGCGAGTCCTTGGTCCTTTCGTCGCCATGGCCAAAGCGGACAGTGGGTCAGTGAACTCTTCCCACATGTCGCAGAGATGTCTGATGAACTTTGTATGATCAAATCCATTCATGGATCCAATGAAGCCCATGGTGGAGCTCTGCTGAAGATTCACACGGGTTCGGATACCTTTGTGCGACCCAGTATGGGGTCGTGGGTGAGCTATGGCCTTGGTAGTGAAAATCAGAACTTGCCGGCTTTTGTGACCATTCAACCCACTTTGGGCCACGGTGGAGTTCAAAACTTTGGATCCGCTTTTTTGCCAGCAGCTTACCAGGGCGTACGGATCGGGCATCAAGGAGGGGATGCCAAGAGATTGAGCATCCCCAATCTCAAACCTCCTGAAGGAATGACACGTGAAACGCAAGGAAGGGGTTTGGCTTATCTCGAGAGGCTGAATCGGCTTCAGCTAGGCGCTGTTGGCCAGGATGCCTATTTGGAAAGTCGTATTGCCTCTTTTGAGCTTGCCTTTCGCATGCAAATGGAGGCCCCGCGCTGGATGGACTTGTCAGGGGTCTCATCCCAAAGAGCCAAACTGTATGGGATGGACAGTCCTCACACAGAGCGTTTCGCGAGGCAATATCTACTGGCAGCGCGACTCTCTGAAGCTGGTGTTCGGTTTGTTCAGTGCAGTCACGCTTATTGGGATCAGCACAGTCAGCTCAAAAAGGATCATCAGCGGCTGGCTGCAGAGGTCGACAAGCCCATCGCAGGCCTCTTGTAGGATCTCAAAGCCAGGGGCTTGCTGGAGGATACGTTGGTCATCTGGGGAGGTGAATTTGGCCGGACGCCCACCGCCCAGGGGAAGGACGGCAGAGACCACAACCCGCACGCCTTTACTTGGTGGATGGCTGGTGGCGGTGTTCGTGGAGGGTTCAGCCATGGTGCCACCGACGAGTATGGCTACTATGCCCTAAGAGACAAAGTCCACGTTCATGACCTACATGCGACGATTCTGCATCTGCTGGGCTTGGACCATGAGCGGCTCACCTACCGTTATGCAGGACGAGATTTCAGGCTGACCGATGTGGATGGGAAAGTGGTGCAGCGGATACTCCGCCAACAAACTATCATGGGATCTTAATCTGTCGGCGGTGGGGTGAAGTCTGTGGGGTAAGTCGCGATCGCTTGGTCGGTGAATACCGTATCCTCTACCGTTACCTCAGAAAGAATCAGTCGGTAAAATTGCATGCCCTGATCCTCAATTCCAGGATCCGACACGTTCATGGGGCGTGTCGGAAAGGAAAAGGATAGGATGTTGCGCCATTGTTCAAAGTCTGGAGTAGCCTGCAAGGTGAAAGGCTGACCACTCGGCCCGGTGATGGCCATTTTAGCGGTGCCTTCGGTCTGTAGGTTCAGATTGCTGATCGACATGAGCGTGCTATTGGCAAAAGTGGCTCGGTAAAAGCGTTGCACTCCCGGGGTAAAACCAGGGTCGCTTAAAGTAAGGGTAAGGCCGTTGAGTTGATCGTGAGCCAAAGGGATCCATGTCTTGAAATCATCCGATGCATAGATGATCACTGTCTGATCCCGTGGGCCTTGAAGGGTGAGTGTGGGCGGCTCAGCTCCATGGTCATAGCGCTCAATGAAAGCAAGGCTGATGTCTTTCTCCCCGACAGCCAAAGCGGCGAAATTGGCCACTGGATTACCATTAAAGCGAAAAGGTGCCCAACCATTGGCAGCCTTGACCCATATGTCGTCAAAACTCAGCCCAATATTGGGAGGGTTTCTCAAGACCAAACCTGCTCGATCCGATGATATGCCTCTAAGCCCGCCAAATTCTACAGTCCAGGTAAAACTGATCGGCACGTCGACATTGATATCGGTGACGGTCGCCGTGTTGTAATCTGGGAAAATGGTGAAAGGATCGCTCTCGAATAACAAGGTTCCAGGTGGTGAGGTCTCAACCTCATTGACAACAAGGGAATCGCCATCGTTTGCATAGAACCGTAAAATGCAGGTTTCGTCCCCTTCGCTTTCAAACTGACCTCGGTATTCGAATGAAAAGCTTAGAATATGTCTACTGTCACCACCGAGTATGATTTGATCACCGTATTCTTGAGTCCGAGAATAGACCCCTGCAATAGCACCCACTGCGTTCTGATAAACGGTCTCGGTCAGGGTGACTCCTGAATGGTTGCCGAGTAGAATGCCTTGTGCAATGAAGATCCATGAAAGACCTAGGTAGACTTCTTTGCGCTGGAATAGGGTTGCTTTCATCGAATCGAAGCCTCCGAAGAGGTTGGGCAGCAGGGAATGTGCGATGCCAGAAAATAAAGTTGGTACCCCGAGTAGGACTCGAACCTACAACCAATTGATTAAGAGTCAACTGCTCTACCAATTGAGCTATCGAGGCACGGGAGATAAAATGGTTTCACAAGCTGCGTTTGTCAAATGATATGTGGGAGCGTATGTTTTTTTGGTGTCCGAAGGGTCCTTCGACTCACGGCTCCTTGGGCAGTCACACAAAACGAGGCTTGTGACACAGATAGATCGCACTTCATTGGCATGGAAACATTACTAGATGACTTTTTGCAGTATTTGCGTCAAGAGCGTGGCCATGCCGAGCAAACCATCGCTACCTATTCGGGTGTTCTGCGACGTGTCGCTGGGTGGCTCCAGAACGATCGATCGATCAAGCGATGGTGTGATGTGGATCTGCCCATGCTGAACCTTTTCTTGGAGCATGAGCGCAAGCGGCAGATACCTTCTCGAGATACCATGGTTTCAAAAAACATCAGCCCTGAGACTCTGTATTTGGAGATCGCTGCCCTGCGCAGCTTTTTTAAATATGCCGAAGCTGAATCGCATTTGTCCCGTAACCCTGCTGAGCATCTTTGTTTACCCAGGCGATGGCAGCGCCTTCCCAAAAGCTTGTCATATGAGCAGGTAGAAAATTTTCTGCGGCCTGAGAAGCCAGAAACCGCTTTTAGTCTTTGTGAGCAGGCAGTGGTGGAATTAGCGTATGCCGCCGGCCTCCGGCTGTCTGAATTGACCCACTTGCGTCTGGAACAATTGCATTTGGATGCATCGTTTGTTCAGGTCATTGGCAAAGGTGGCAAAGAACGAGTCGTGCCTGTGGGGGGGGCTGCGACGAGTGCCATCCATGATTATTTGGATCGAGGGCGTCCCCAACTGGTGCGATCTTCAACCCCAGGGGTTGTTTTCCTAACCCAACGTGGAAGTGCCTTTGCCCGAAGCACGCTCTGGTTGCGGTTCATTAAGCGAGCCAAGAGATGCGGCATCGAGGGGCGTCTGACTCCCCACATGCTTCGTCACAGTTTTGCCACGCATTTATTGGATCGAGGGGCAGATTTACGTGTCATACAGGAAATGCTGGGGCATGCCAGCGTGGCGACTACCGAGCGTTATACCCATGTCGCTGTGGAAAAATTGGGACACATCCATCAAGCTTATCATCCCAGGGCTTGAATCTGTGAATCGGGACGGATATTTCAAAGGAGCATTTTTAAATATTAAGTAATACGCAAATGCATGCCAAAGGACTTCATCGCGACCCAGGGGAATCCGTCTCAGTGGTTAGAGCTTCTGAAAGATCGCTGATGCTGGTGGCTGGCGAGCCCAGTGGGGATGCGATGGCTGCCGGGCTGGTGAGTGCCCTCAAGGGGTCTTTAGGCCAGCAGGAAAATCTGTCTTTTTGGGGAGCAGGAGGGGAAGCCATGGAAAATGCTGGAGTCGAGGTGCTGATTCCTTTGGCGAAGCATGGAGTCTTTGGGTTTTTCGAGGTGATCCAGCATGTACTGAAGTTTCGGCGCTGGATGCAACAGCTTGTAGATCATGCCATCGCCAGGCGCCCCAAGGTCATTGTCCTAACCGATTACGCCGGCTTCAATTTACGTTTCGCAAAGTCCCTCAGAAAAGCCATCAGGAGATCCAAAGGATCCTGGAACCCCTACATCCTGTATTATGTTTCACCTCAGGTGTGGGCTTCCAGAGCGGATCGTGTTTATACCTTGGAAAACAATGTGGATTGCCTACTCAGCCTTTTTCATTTCGAAAAAAAATGGTACCATTTGAGGGCCCCTGGATTTAGGGTGGAATATGTGGGAGACCCCATGCGCGCGAAATACCAGGATCTTTTTCCTGAAGCAGATAAAGCTCTTTCGACCCCTCCTTCCATGGTCTTGCTTCCCGGGAGTCGGCAAGGAGAATTAAAGAGGCATTTGCCCATTCTACGAGAGGTTTTGGAACATGTCCAACGGCGGGTTGCAAAGGTGGATTGCTGCATGATTCTCACCAATCAGGAGCATTTGGAAACAGCCAAGGGCCTACTAGGGAGTTTGCCGGGCTTGCGTTTTCAGGAGGGGGGCTTGAGTCAGGCTCTTGAGCAGGCTGATTTGGCAATTGCTTGTTCTG
>MDTE01021445.1_pt1 | contig 15403 bp, 16 predicted proteins | sample 811231 | NCBI WGS metagenome assembly MDTE01 (sample SAMN05326651, study PRJNA326480) | marine metagenome | isolation source: seawater | place: Indian Ocean: Red Sea | collected 2010 | reverse complement strand
TGACATGAGATTTATACTTCTTTAATCCTTGCTTTCTTTCCTCTAAGATCTCTAAAGTAGTAAATTCTTGATTGTCTAACTTTACCTTTCTTATTAACTTCGATTTTATTTAAAGCAGGCATGTTTAATGGGAAAATTCTTTCAACTCCGACAGTTCCTGACATTTTTCTAATAGTAAATGTTTTAGATTCTCCTCTTCCTTTAATCTGAATAACAACTCCTTTAAAAGATTGAGTTCTAACTTTGTCACCTTCTCTAATTTCATAATAAACTGTAATTGTATCACCTGATGAGAATGATGGAAAATCATTTTTAGTGATAAGTTTTTCTTGAACTAAACTTACTGTTGAATTCATTAGATTTTTTTTAATTGGTTTGACTAACTTCAAACACGCGCAAAAATAAACCTTTTTTAATCATTATCAAAAAGATTTGGTCTAAGTAATTTTGTCCTTTCAATTGATTTCTCGTCATTCCACTTTTGAATCTCCTTGTCATTACCGGATAATAGAACCTTGGGAACTTTCATCCCTTTGTAAATTTCAGGTCTAGTATAAATGGGGGGAGATAATAGATTATCTTGAAAGGTATCAGATAAGGCTGATGATTCATCTCCTATAATTCCAGGTAGTAGTCTTATAATTGAATCACATAGAACTGCTGCAGGGAGTTCTCCTCCTGATACAACAAATTCACCTATTGAAATTTCTTTTGTTATTATATGCTCTCTGACTCTATGATCAATACCTTTGTAATGACCGCAAATAATTATTATATTATTTAATGTAGAAAAATGGTTTGCTGTTTTTTGATTTAAAAGGTCTCCATCAGGAGTGAGATAAATTATCTCATCATAATTGTTATTCTCCTTAAGTTGTTCAATGCATCTATCAATTGGTTCGATTTTTATTACCATCCCTGGAAATCCACCATAAGGGTAATCATCTACTTTTCTTGAATTGTCAGCAAACTCTCTCAGATTGTGTGTTTTAATTACAACCTTATTAGAATCAATTGCTTTTTTTATAATTGAGAAAGAATTAAGGTTATTAAATACATCTGGAAATAAAGTAAGAACATCAATCCTCATTAATTTGAGCTTTTCTTCAAAGTTACGATTGCTGTTTTTAATTTTCCATCTCTCACATAGTTTACTTCAACTTTATCACCAGGTCTTTTTGATGAGAGATATCCAGATAGATCAGAAAACCTATTGATCTTAAAACCATCTACAGACTTGATTATATCACCTTTAGTTAATCCAGCAGAACCAGCTCCAAACCCTTCTTCGATTTCATCAATGTAGAAGCCCTCAGTTTCATTTATATTAAGTTGTCTGGAATATGAAGATTTTAATGCTACACCTCTTACCCCTAAAAGACCTTTTTGAACATCTCCGTATTCAATGATATCCTCAAATATTTTTCTTACAGTGTTACTAGGAACAGCAAAAGAATATCCTACATATCCACCAGTCATGGATTGAATGAGAGTATTGATTCCTATCAATTCTCCTTGGATATTAACTAAAGCACCACCACTATTTCCAAAATTTACTGCTGCATCAGTTTGAATAAATGATTGATTTTTTTGATCATACTCGTTTAGATCTCTTGATTTTGAGCTTACTATACCAGCGGTAACTGTAGAATTTAAATTATAAGGATTCCCCACTGCCAAGACCCATTCTCCAATTAATGTTGAATCTGAATCACCAAAGAAGATGTAGTCTAATTTGATATTAGAATCAATTTTAAGTACTGCAATATCTGTTACCTCATCAAACCCAATAATTTCAGCTTCATATTCCTTATTATTATTTGTTGTTACAATTACTTCAGATGAATTTTCAATAACATGATAATTAGTGATAATATAACCATCAGGTGAAATTATCACTCCTGATCCTGTTCCAACTTTTTTCTTTGAATCATCTCCGTAGAAAAATTGTAAAGCCCAGCTATCGCTTTCCTCAACTATACTAGTGTTTTTTACATGTACCACTGCATCAATAGTTTTAAGAGCAGCAAAAGTTAAATCTGGAAGTGAGGATGTGCCAAGATTTTTTTGAGTATTATTATTAACTGAAAATGCAGAGACGGGGTTACTAATAAATTTAGTTTGATAATCTATTTTGTCATTTTTACTAACACGACTGTATGCTACTAATGTTAGAATTGAACAAAACGTAGAGATGCAAAGGATTTTTATGTACAGTTTCATCTTTTTTTTTTGTAAAAATAAGATTTTAAGAATTTAATAATTATATTTTAACTATTGTTTAACTAGAACAAGATGAAATTAAGACTTAGAGCTTTGGAACCTTCTGATCTTGAAATGATGTACGATATTGAAAATGATAAATCCTTATGGGTTTATTCAAATACTTCCTCACCTTTTTCAAAACATACTTTGAAAAATTTTATAGAAAATTCTCACCTGGACATTCTTGATCACAAACAAGTTAGACTCGTAATATATGATGATTCTGATTCTTTCGGCTTCATTGACCTTTTCGATTATGATCACATTAATAGGAGGGCTGGGATTGGAATTGTTATATTTGAAAGATTTAGATCTAAAGGTATAGGCTCTTTATCACTTAAATTAATTGAAGAACATGTTTTAAATCATGTACCAATTCATCAGTTATATGCTAATATCTCTTCAGATAATTTTGAGAGTATTTCGTTATTTAAAAAAAATGGCTATTGTAGAGTTGGTGTAAAAAAAGATTGGGTGTTTTATAAAAATAAATTTAATGATTTGGTTTTATTTCAAAAAATTTTAAATAAATGAAGTATTTAAAAATTATAATACCAATTTCAATTTTGTCTTTAGTATTCATTATTGATTATTATAATAAATATTACAAGCCCAACACTTCCTTTGAAGCTGAAAGTATATTCCTTTATGTAATGAAAGATGACAGTATAGCATTTAGAGACTCTATATCAAAATACATCAAATCTGAAAAAACATTTTATAAAGTTGCAGAAAAATTAGAATACCTTGAAAATAAAAAAACAGGAAGATTCAAAATAAAAAGAGGTATAGGAAATAATGATATTGTTAATTCCTTAAAATTTAACAATACCCCTGTTAATGTTACATTTAATAATCAGGAAAGAGTTGAGGATCTAGCAGGAAGACTATCAAATCAAATATATGAGGATAGTATTTCCTTGTTATCAGCATTTACTGATAAGGACTTTCTTGAAAAGAATAATTTAAATGAGAAGAATGTTCTCTCAATATTTATTCCAAACTCATACAATATATACTGGAATACCACCTCTGAAAATTTTAGAGATAGAATGCTAAGTGAGTATAATAAATTCTGGAATAAAGATAGGTCAGATAAAGCTGAAGAATTAGGCCTTACTAAATTAGAAGTTATCTCACTCGCATCTATAGTCCAACTTGAAAGTAGAAAAGTTGATGAACGCCCTAGAGTAGCTGGATTATATGTAAATAGATTAAGAGATAATATGAGGCTTCAAGCTGATCCAACTGTTATTTATACAATAAAAGAATACTACAATAATTTTGATACAATAATAAGAAGGGTTTTGTATAGAGATCTTAAATTAAATTCAAAGTATAATACATACAAAATAAAAGGCCTGCCTCCGGGACCAATTACAATGCCTGATATATCAGCTATAGATGCAGTGTTAAACTATGAAAGACATAAATATTTATTCATGGTAGCAAATCCTTCAAATAGAGGATATCATTTATTTGCAAGTGATCTAGCTGGACATAATAGGAATAAGAAAGCATATATTCGCTGGATTAACAGTAAAGGTATATATAGATAAATCTAGTTAGACAATTTCTGATTCAAATCTTCAACATATTTTCTAAACTGTTTATCAGTAAAGCTTAGATTATCTACTGTTTTGCATGCATGAAGAACAGTTGCATGGTCTCTCCTTCCAATTTGTGTACCAATACTTGCAAGTGAAGCCTTCGTGAATTTTTTTGCAAAATACATTGCAATCTGTCTAGCTTGAACAATATGTCTCTTCCTTGTTTTAGATTGTAAAGTTTGAATGTCCATTTGGAAGTAATCAGACACAACTTTCTGAATGTAATCAATAGAAACTTCTCTTCTGTTATTTTTAACAAACTTATTAATTACTTCTTTTGCCAATTCAACTGTAATTTCAGCTTTATTAAATGAAGATTGTGCAATTAGGGAAATAATAGCACCTTCAAGTTCTCTAATGTTTGAATTAATATTTTTTGCAACAAATTCAATGACTTCATCTTGAATTTCTACACCATCTCTGTAAAGTTTATTTTTTAGTATAGAGAATCTTGTCTCATAGTTAGGGTTTTGTAGTTCGGCTGAAAGTCCCCACTTGAATCTTGACAGAAGTCTTTGTTCAATATCTTGCATATCAATAGGAGCTTTATCAGAGGTTAGAACTACTTGTTTGCCATTTTGATGTAGATGATTAAATATGTGGAAAAATACATCCTGGGTTCCAGACTTTCCTGATAAGAACTGAACGTCGTCAACTATCAATACATCAATAATTTGATAGAAGTGAATAAAATCATTTCGTGTGTTCTTCTTTACAGAGTCAACATACTGCTGAGTGAATTTTTCTGCAGATATATACAAGACAGTCCTATCAGGATACTTTTGTTTAACGTCAACTCCGATTGCATGAGCTAGGTGTGTCTTACCGAGACCAACACCACCATAGATTAATAGTGGATTAAATGATGTCCCCCCAGGTTTATTAGAGACCGCTATACCTGCTGACCTACCCAACCTATTTGAATCACCTTCTAAAAAATTTTCAAATGTGTAGTTTGGATTTAGTTGTGACTCAATTTGTAAATTTCTAATTCCCGGTATTACAAATGGATTTTTGAGTTCAGAGGCAAATGAACTGAAGGGTGAATCAATTGACTGGGATTTAATTGTGTTAGTTGATGAACTTGGAATTTTTTCAGTAAATGGCATCTTGTTGCCAAAAGTATTTTCCATTTTAATTATATAAACAAGCTTAGCCTCTGATCCTAATTCTTTTGTAAGTGCTAGACGTAAAATTTTTACATAATGTTCTTCAAGCCATTCATAGAAAAATTTACTTGGAACTTGTATACTTAAAACGTTACCCGTTAGCTTAACTGGAATAATAGGTTCAAACCATGTTTTATAAGCCTGAGGTTGGATGTTATCCTCAATAAAGGATAAACATTTGTTCCATACGACAGAAGGTGTTTGACTCATTTTTTCTCAGCTAGATTTTAATTGAATATATTTACAAAGTAATGTTTTAGGTTGAATACAAATATTAGTTAAAAAAAATCAAAAAAAAATAAAGATTACTATTGATTATTAATTTTTTTTTATTTAAAATCACTCTAGGTAAATTTGTAGGAAAAATTATTAATTCCTTCATAAATTAATTAAAATGAATTACACAACTCAAGAAATTAAAGTTAGATATTGCGAAACAGATCAAATGGGGATTGTTCACCACAGTAATTATTTAAAATTTTTTGAATTTGCAAGAATTGAATGGCTAGAAAAATTAAATATTCCCTATCAGGAGATTGAAAAAAATAAAATTATCCTTCCAGTAGTAAATTGTGAACTCAAGTTTTTAAAACCTTTAGTTTTTGGAGATACTTTTAAAGTTAAAGTTCAGTGTACAAAAAAACCAACATCTTCTATAGAGTTTTCATATGAAGTTTTCAATAATAATGATGAAAAAACAACTGAAGGAAAAACATTGCTAGCATTCTTAAATTCTGATTCAATGAAACCTATTAGGTGCCCTGATATGATAAGCAAACTTTTCTAAATATTCAATCTGTTAAACTCATAAAGTACATCATCTTGCAAATTTATCTTAGTAAATTTATCGAGGTTTACACTAGGACCCTTAATACCTTTACCAATTTTTACATTGGACTTAAATACTCTAATTGTATCCCATAAATTATTAGATAGAAAATGATTAATTGTCTTTGTTCCACCTTCAATTATAATTGATTGAATATTCATTTTATAAATAGACTCAATAATTAAATTAATATCATCAAATTCTATTGCTTTTGTGTAACTAGGAATTAATTTATTTTCTTTTTTTGATAGAACTGTTGTTTTAACAGTACCTGATAAAATTCTTGAGTCTAAGGGAATTCTTGAATTAGGATCTAATACAAATCTAATTGGACTTCTGCCTTCAACAAATCTAGTAGTTAGGATAGGATCATCATCAATTATAGTTTGAACACCTACTAAAATTGAATGTTCTTCACTTCGCCATTTATGTGATAATTTTTTTGCATCTTCTCCTGAGATCCAATTTACTTTTTTTAATGTATTAACTGATTTCGTAGGGCTAATAAATCCATCCTTTGTTTCAGCCCATTTCAAAATAATGAAAGGTCTCTTAAGTTTGTGATATGTAAAAAATCTCTTATTGAGTTTATCACATTCCTTGTCCATTATTCCAACACTAACATTACAGCCACTTGATCTAAGTTTTTCTATTCCACTCCCGTTAACTAACTTATTAGGGTCTTGAGAACCAATTACAACTTTTTTAATATTATTATTTATTATTGCTTCAGTGCAAGGGGGAGTCTTACCATAATGATTACATGGTTCAAGATTTACATATAATGTTGAGTTCTTTAATAATCTTTTATCCTTTACACTGTTTATTGCATTTACTTCTGCATGACTTTCACCATATTTTTCGTGTGATCCTTCTCCAATTATCTTGTTTTCACAAACAATTACAGAACCAACCAGAGGATTTGGATAAGTATAACCTATATTCTTTGATGCAAGCTCAATACATCTGCCCATATATTTATTATCGTTCAACTTAATAAGTAATAAAATTTAGAATTGTAAATTTAAGTCAAAATCTCAACTATGTTAATTAGACCTATAAATGAATCTGATAATAAACAAATAGCAGTTATATTAAGAGAAGTTTTAGTTGAGATGGATATACCTAGAATTGGTTCAGCTTTCGAGGATCCTGAAATTGATAAAATGTATGAATCTTATCAATCTAATAGATCAAGATATTTCATTGTTGAGGAAAATAACAAGATACTTGGTGGCGCAGGAATAAATCAACTTAAAAATGGGGATATAAATATTTGTGAACTTCAAAAAATGTATTTTCATAAATCATTAAGAGGAAGAGGTATTGGAGACAAGATGATTGAATTATGTTTAGATTTTGCTGTGGAGTCTAATTATAAAAAATGCTACATAGAGACAATGCCAAATATGGTTAATGCACAAAAATTATACATAAAAAAAGGATTTGAATATATAGATAATCCCTTAGGTTACACAGGTCATACAGCATGTCCTGTATGGATGTTAAAAAATTTGGTATGAACATTATTGAGATGAGAAGTTTTTATCGAAATAATTTGAGTATTTCAAATGATAAGTCTGATTTTATATATAAAATTATTTTGAAGGAACTATGTAATATAGATCCAATTAAAATTGCACTAGAACCTAATTTTAACTTATCCTCAGAATCTGAGGATATTTTAATTCAAAAAATGAAAATGATTATTGATAACTATCCCATTGATTACATAATTAATAAAAAAAACTTTTATGGTAATGATTTCTATGTTGATGAAAATGTACTAATACCAAGACCTGAAACTGAGGAGCTTGTTGATTGGTTGATTAATGATCATCTCAAAATAGATAATCAAAAAAGGGTAATTGATTTATGCACAGGTTCTGGTTGCATTGGGATATCTATAGACATTAATAATAGTTATTTAGATGTCACAATATCTGATATATCAACAAAAGCACTTAAAGTCTCTGAGATCAATAAAAAAAAATTTAACTCAAATGTGAAAATAATTGAACTTGATCTTAACTCAATTTCTGAATTAAATAAAAAATATGATATTATTATATCAAATCCTCCATATTTGCATCCCAGCGAATCAAATGAATTAGATAAAAATGTTAGACATGAACCAGATATTGCACTATTTACTCCGAAAGATAATCCATTGCATTTTTACGAGAAAATCTTGGAATTTGCATCAATAAATCTCTCAAAGAACGGTATAATTTATCTTGAAATTAATCCAAATTTTATAAAAGATTTTAATCAAATATTAACTAATTATAGTATAAATCATATTAACTTTAAAGATGACTTTAGAGGTAAAAAAAGATTAGTAAAACTCATATTTTAATATGAATAAAATAATATCTAGAATTTTCGAGTTAAGAAAAATAATAAATAATCATAACCACAATTATTATGATCTTGATAAAAATTTAATTAGTGATTTTGAATATGATAAATTACTTAATGAACTAGTTAAACTTGAGTCTAAACATCCAGAATTTTATGATGAAAATTCCCCTTCAAATAGAGTTGGTGGTGGTCTGTCAGATAAATTCAACTCCGAATCTCATGTTTTTCAAATGTATTCTTTGGATAATACATATTCAAGTGAAGAATTAGAATCTTGGTACACCAGAGTCGTGAAAATTCTCAATACTGATAATTTTGAATTTTGTTGTGAATTAAAATATGATGGTGCTTCTGTTAATTTAATGTATGAAGATGGAAAGCTTGTAAGGGCACTTACTAGAGGTGATGGAACTCAAGGTGATAACATAACTAATAATATAAAGACAATTAGATCAGTACCAATAAAGCTAAATAATACTATTCTAAATAAGTTTGAAATTAGAGGAGAAATAATAATAAGAAATGATTCCTTTGAAAAATTAAACAGAAAGAGAGAAAAACTAGGAGAGCCATTATTTAAAAATCCAAGAAATACTGCATCAGGAAGTATAAAACTACTTGACTCAGATGAAGTAGCAAGAAGACCTCTGGAATGTTTTCTTTATTCAATAGTATCAGATGAAGTTAAAATAAAAAACCACTCCGAGCTACTAAGTATAGCCAGAAAAATGGGATTTGATGTTCCTAAATATGAAAGAGTTGTAGATGGATTAAATGGTGTAAGGGACTATATTGATTTTTGGGACAAAAATAGATCAAGCTTACCATTTGAAATTGATGGAATTGTAATCAAAATAAATAATATAGATTTTCAGAAAAAATTAGGTTTTACATCTAAGTTTCCAAGATGGGCTATTGCATATAAATACAAATCTGAAAATTTGGCAACAAAATTAAATTCAATTTCTTTTAATGTTGGAAGAACAGGAGCGATAACTCCAGTTGCAAATTTAAAACCAGTTTTGATTTCTGGATCGACTGTAAAAAGAGCCTCTCTTCATAGCTTTGACCAAATGATCAAACTGAGACTAAGAGTTAATGATAGAGTATATGTAGAAAAAGGAGGGGAAATCATCCCAAAAATTACTGGAATAGATTATAATAATAGAGGTTTTGAAAATGATGAAATTAAATTTCCAACAAATTGCCCTGAATGTGGAACTAAGTTAGAAAAACTTGATTCTGAAGCTAATTTCTATTGTGCAAATACAAAGGGATGCAGGCCACAGGTGATAGGGAGGATTCAACACTTTGTTTCAAGAAAGGCAATGAATATTGATGGTTTGGGGGATGAAACCATCAAGCTTTTATATAACAAAGGCTATTTAAGAAATATCTCAGATATATATAATCTTGATTATAATTCAATTTCCCTGATTGAAGGACATGCTGATAAATCTGTTGATAATTTAAAAATTGGTATTGAGGACTCTAAATCAAAACCATTTCAAAAAGTTTTATATGGTCTTGGAATTAGATATGTTGGAGAATCTGCCTCAAAAAAAATATTAAAAAAAATTAAATCAATTGATGAACTTATGTCAATGGATCTTGAGTCATTATCTGAAATTGATGAAATTGGAGAAAAGACTGCATCTAGTATAATAGAGTTTTTTAAGGATGAGGATAATAGGAATCTAATAGATAAACTAAAATTAGCAGGACTGGTATTTATTGATAATAACAAAGATAATACAAGCTCCTCTCTTTCAAATTTAACTTTTGTAATCTCTGGTGTTTTTGATATACATAGTAGAGATGAAATTAAAGAGCTCATAGAAATTAATGGTGGAAAAATAAGCTCATCAGTAAGTTCAAACACAAATTATTTAGTAGCAGGAAATAACCTAGGTCCTGCAAAATATGCTAAAGCTAATGATCTTGGAGTACCTATCATTAATGAAATGTCATTAATTGATCTAATTTCATAAACTTATATTAAATTTGTTAAAATACTTAAGATTGATGTTTAGATTATTTCTTTTGATATTATATTCTTTTCTAGTTATTTCTTGTAATGACTATCAAAAATTATTAAATAGTCCAGAAAATGAAGTGGATAAGTATACTGCTGCAGAGCAATACTATGAAAATGGAGAATTTAGGAGAGCTAATGCTCTAATTGAGCAAATTATTCCAAGTTTTAGAGGAAAACCTCAAGGGGAAAGATTAGTTTTTTTCTTTGCTAACTCTTATTATGAAACAAGGTCATATTACTCAGCTGCAATTCAATTTGAAAACTTTATAAAATCATATCCTAACAGCCAAAGAATTCAAGAAGCCTATTTTATGGAGGCAAAATCATATTTTATGCTTTCACCTATATATACTTTAGATCAAGATGATACATTTACAGGTATTGACAAGCTTCAAGTGTTTATTAACAGATTTCCAAATAGTGAGTATCTTACTGAGGCTTTAGAACTAATGGAGCAATTACAAAACAAAATTGAAAAAAAAGAGTTTGAAATATCAAAGCAATATTATACCATCAGAGATTATAGTTCTGCTATTAAGTCTCTAGATAATTTTATTGCGGATAATCCAGGAACAATTTTTAGAGAGGAGGCCCTTTATTTTAGGTGGTTGTCACAGTATGAAATAGCTATTAATTCAATTGAATCTAGAATAAATGATAGAATTACAGAATTAGAAAGGTCGCTTGAAAATTTTCTAAGATACTATCCTGATACCATTTTTATTGATGACTTATCCGAAAAAATTAATAATGCAAAACAACTTTTATAATTAAATCTATGAATAAATACAGAAATACCAACGCTGCAAATACTACAAAGACATACAATAAAAATAAAATTGAAGATCCAACAAATAATATATATGAGGCTATTTCAATAATTGCTAAGAGATCAAGCCAAATTAATTCTGAGATAAAGAAAGAGTTACATGATAAACTTGATGAATTTGCAACACATAATGATAGTCTCGAGGAAATTTTTGAAAATAAAGAGCAGATTGAAGTCTCAAGATTTTATGAGAAGCTACCTAAACCTTATGCAATTGCTGTTCAAGAATGGTTAGATAATAAAATTTACTTTAGAGATTCTGATTCCGAAGCTGAGCAATAAAGATTTAAAATATGAGTGTTTTAGCTCAGAAAAATATTTTAGTAGGAGTTTCAGGCGGAATAGCTGCTTATAAGATTCCCTTTTTGATTAGACAGCTTGTCAAGCTCAAATCAAATGTAAAAGTTGTTATGACTCCCTCATCAAAAGAGTTTGTTACCCCTCTTACTTTATCCACGGTTTCAAAAAATGATGTTTTTTCTGAATTTACAACTGCAAAAAATAATAATCCAACTTGGAACAACCATGTAGAACTAGCTGAGTGGGCTGACATTTTTATTATTGCACCTGCAACATCCAATACAATATCTTCAATGTCTAGCGCTCGATGTGATAACTTGCTTCTAGCATGTTATTTATCTTCTTCATGTCCTGTTTTTGTTGCTCCTGCAATGGACCTGGAAATGTATAAGAACACACTCAATCAAACAAATATTAAAAAATTAGTCTCGAATAATACTGATGTTTTACCTGTAGGTTCAGGCTCTTTAGCAAGTGGAATGGAAGGAGAAGGCAGGATGCTTGAACCAAATGAGATAATTGATTACGTTGAAAATAAATTTAAAAATTCCTTACCGTTAAATTCTAAAAACTTTTTAATAACAGCAGGGCCAACTCATGAAAAAATAGACCCAGTTAGGTATATTGGGAATAGCTCCTCAGGTAAAATGGGATATTCATTAGCAAAAATTGCGAGTGAACTTGGAGCAAATGTTAAACTTGTACTGGGTCCAACTAATCTTTCTGTGGATTTATCTAACATTGAATGTATTAGAGTTCAAGATTCTGAAGAAATGTATGCTCAGACAATAAAGCATTTTAAAGAATCTGATATTGTAATTTTTTCTGCTGCTATTTCTGATTTCAAGCCTATTAAGACTAACAATAGTAAAATAAAGAAAGAGTCTGGGTTAGACTCCATAAAACTTCAACCAACACTCGATATTCTTAAGGAGCTAGGAAAAATTAAAACCTCACAATTTTTAGTTGGTTTTGCTTTAGAGACAGATAATGTAATTGAAAATGCAAAAAATAAACTAAAGTCAAAGAACCTTGATGCAATAGTAGTTAATAAAATTGGAGATTTTAATCCGATTTCAAGTGACTATAATCAAATTGATTTTATAAATTCGAATCTAGAGGTAACATCTTTTAAGAAAAAATTAAAGATTGATGTTTCTAATGATATTATAAGTCAAATTATTGAGAATGTTAACAAAACTTAAAATTAATAATTACGCATTAATTGACTCATTAGTAATTTCTTTTAATGAAGGAATGACTTCAATTACTGGAGAGACAGGAGCAGGTAAATCAATTATATTAGGTGGACTGTCAATGGTTCTTGGGTCAAGAGTCGATAATTCTAAGATTATAAATAAGGAAAAAAAATGCTTTGTTGAAGCAACATTTGATTTAACTGATATTTACTTAAGAGACTATTTTAGAAAAAATGATTTGGACTACGATGTAATAACAATAATCAGAAGGGAAGTTAATCAAAATGGAAAATCAAGGGCTTTTATCAATGATACCCCAGTGAAACTTGATCAATTATCTGGCCTTACAAATAGACTTATTGATGTTCATTCCCAATTTAATAATCTAAGTATTCTTGACTCAAATTTTATTTTTCTGATTTTAGACTCATTATCAAAAAATCAAGATAAAATTAAAGAATACTCAAATAATTTTAAATCACTAAAATTACTAGAGAAAGAACTTAATGATAAGATATTTTTGAGGGATAAATTAAATTCTGATTTAGACTACAATAAATTCTTACATGATGAATTTAATGATCTTGAAATCAATAATATCAATTTAGAAGAACTTCAGGATAAAATTAAGGAGGCTGATGACTTAGATCAAATTAAATATACACTATCTGTTGTAATAGGTCACTTAATATCTGAAGATGTTGGGGTTTTAGATAAACTCCAGGATATCTCAAGAAACCTTAACAAACTATCAAACTCTTCAGAGAGAATTAGCTTACTCTCTAAAAGGATCCAAAATCTAATTGAGGAGTTAAACATAATTTCCAGTGATACTGAATCAATATTATATGATATTGATAATAATCAAGAAAACATTCATGATTTGAGAAATTTACAAGATAAGATTTACACATTACAAAATAAGCATAGGGTTAATTCAATAGAAGATTTATTAAAAATTAAAAAAGATATTGAGTCAAAGATCTTAACACAAGATGATATAGACAATGATATAATTAAAATTGAAGAATCAATTAGTAGTCTAACTGTAAATCTTAGAGCTGATGCAGTTAAAATTCATAATAAAAGAATATCTGTAATACCTGATTTTGAAAAATTAATGAGCAAAAATTTAAATGAGTTAGGTATGGGAAAATCAAATATAAAAATTGATCTATCCAAAACAGAAATTATTCAAAAAAATGGTATAAGTATCGGCAAGATCCTCTTTAAATCTAATAAAGGAAGTATGTATAGTGAATTGAAGGATATAGCTTCTGGTGGTGAAATTTCAAGAATAATGCTATCTATAAAGTCTATTCTTTCCAAATACACTAAGTTAGCCACAATAATTTTTGATGAAATAGATACTGGAATTTCGGGTTCAGTTTCCTCTAAAGTTGGAGAACTGATGAAATTTATGTCAAAAAACATGCAAGTAATAGTTATAACACATACTGCTCAAGTAGCATCTAAAGGTGACTTTCATTTTAAAGTATTTAAAAGAGAACAAAATGATAAAGTTATCACCGATATTAATTTGCTATCTGATAGAGAAAGAGTTAATGAAATTGCCGAAATGTTATCAGGTGATAAATCTAACAAGTCAGCAAATGAGCTAGCTAATGAATTATTGAATTAAACTATATTTACGTTATGGGAAACAATATTTTAAAAGGTAAAAAAGGAATAATTTTTGGTGCTCTAGATAGCAGCTCTATTGCTTGGAAAACTGCAGAACGTGTATATGATGAAGGAGGGGAATTTATTTTAACAAATGCACCGGTTTCTATAAGAATGGGAAGCATAAATGATTTAGCAAATCAAACAAATTCTGAAGTTGTACCAGCAGATGCTACTAATCTAGAAGATCTAGAAAACTTAATTAAAGCAGCTACTAATAAATTTGGTGGTAAACTAGATTTTGTATTACACTCAATAGGAATGTCGGTTAATGTAAGAAAAGGTAAGCATTACACAGATTTAAATTATGAATGGTTGAAAAAAGGTTGGGATGTTTCCGCAGTATCTTTTCATAAATTAATGCAATCTCTATTTAAATTGGATGCAATGAATCAATGGGGAAGTATTGTTGCATTAACATACATAGCTGCGCAAAGAACTTTTCCAAATTATAATGATATGGCAGATAATAAGGCATATTTAGAATCCATTGCAAGAAGCTTTGGGTATTTCTTTGGTAAGGAGAAAAATGTTAGGGTTAATACTATATCTCAATCACCAACTATAACCACTGCTGGTAAGGGTGTCAAAGGGCTTGAAGACTTTATTAAGTATGCTGATTTAACCTCCCCCTTAGGTAATGCAACTGCAGAAGATTGTGCTGATCTAACTGTCACCTTATTTTCTGATTATACTAAAAGAGTTACTCTTCAAAACATTTTTAATGATGGAGGTTTCTCAAGTGTCGGCGTTAGCCAGGAGATTATTGATAAATTAAATTCAAAATGAAAATTGTTGGATTAACTGGAGGTATTGGTTCTGGTAAATCTACTGTTCTCAATGAATTTAAAGATCTTGGAATAAAAACATATAGTGCTGATAATGCTGCAAAGACTCTCATTAACTCAGATAGAGCATTAATAGACTCTATAAAAAAAGTTTTTGGTAATAATATTTACAAAAAAAATAAATTAGATACTAAGCAGTTATCTAAAATTGTTTTTCAGGATTCAGATAAATTAGAAGTACTAAATTCAATTATTCATCCAGCAGTTTTAAATGATTTTAATTCTTTTGTTAAAGCAAATGATGAAATTTATATAGTTAAAGAGGTTGC
>MDTE01017684.1_pt1 | contig 15403 bp, 14 predicted proteins | sample 811231 | NCBI WGS metagenome assembly MDTE01 (sample SAMN05326651, study PRJNA326480) | marine metagenome | isolation source: seawater | place: Indian Ocean: Red Sea | collected 2010 | reverse complement strand
GCAGAGAACTGTCGCTGTGGGAGTGCATGTCGATGAAACCCGGGCAGACGATCCGGCCGGTGGCGTTGATGGATCGCTTTGTGTCGGCGTCGGCTAGGTCACCGATGGCTGCCACGCGATCTCCGCGAATGCCGAGGTCGTTGCGACTCCCGCGACTGCCAGTTCCGTCGACAATCGTTCCGCCGCGAATCACGACATCAAAACGGGGGGCAGATCCAAGCCCGGTCTTCGGCATGGTCGCTGCGGCCAACAATCCACCGGCTGCCGATTGCAGGAAATGTCGCCGGGTGGGTGTGCTGGCCATCATGTTGTTCCGGTCGTGTAGTGGGGTGATGGACAATTACAGTCGAACGGCTGTTCGCCTTCAACGACGGCCGGTCGGATTGGCTCAGGATGGCCGATGCCGGTAAACTGCCGGGCGACGCCATGCAGGAAATCGTCTTTGACGACAAGTACGAGTTCATTCCGCCACACCGCGGCAACTTGTGGCCGTGGGTGCTTGAACGTGTCGTGGGTTGGCGGCTTCGGCGGCAGTTCGATATCACCGCGATCGAAGTACGCGGTGTCGAACGGCTGAAGGCTTCGCTCGAATCCGGTGACGGCATCATCGTGGCCCCGAACCACTGTCGTCCCAGCGACCCGGCAGTGCTGGGAGAAGTCGCTGCCCAGGCCGGTTGCCATGTGTTCGGCATGGCCAGTTGGAACGTGTTCAAGGTCAACGCTTTGCAGACGTTTCTGGTGCGGCGGCTGGGCGGTTTCAGCATCTATCGCGAGGGGATGGATCGAGCGGCACTGAATTGTGCCATCAAGATTCTCGTAGATGCGGAACGGCCACTTGTGGTGTTTCCCGAGGGGATGATCTCCCGCACCAACGACCATCTCAACGTGCTCCAGAACGGGGTGTCGCTGATGGCGCGGACGGCGGCACGCAAACGCGCATCTGCCGATCCTGCCGGGCGGGTGGTGGTGCATCCGACCGCTGTGAAGTACCGGTTTGACGGGGAGATCGAGTCGAGTGTTTCGGGTGTGTTGGGCGAGATCGAGGCCCGGTTGAGTTGGCAGCCCCAAGCGCAACGACCGTTGCTTGAGAGAGTTGAGCGAATCGGACAGGCGTTGCTGACACTGAAGGAAGTGGAATATCTCGGTACCCCTCAGGCGGGGTCGATCTTTGATCGTCGAGACAGGTTGATAGACAGTGTGCTCGGGCCGCTTGAAGAGGAGTGGTGTGGTGGCCGTCGTGACGAGGGGGTCGTGGCGAGGGTCAAGCGGCTCCGGGTCGAGATCCTTCCCGACATGGTTGAACAGGAATTGCCCGAGGAGGAGCGTCAACGACGGTGGCGACAACTGGCCGATTGTTACCTGGCGCAACAGCTGTCGTTGTATCCCACCGATTACATCGGGCCGGATCGGCCCGTGGAACGAATTCTCGAAACGGTGGAACGGTTCGAGGAAGACCTGACCGACGTGGCCAGTGTGCACGGTCCGATGGCAGTTCTCGTGGAAGTGGGGGAAGCGATCGAGGTTTCTGCCGAGCGGTCTCGCGATGGTGACGGAGATCCCTTGATGCAGGAACTGGAGACAAGGCTGCGACAGTTGATTTCCGGGCTGGCTGCTGAGATCGAGCGGACGCGTCTGCCGGTCGGAGGGCGAGAGCAATCCCCATGAACGATTTGTTGGTCCAAGAAGAAGTCCGGCGGCCGGGGAGGGCCGAACGGGGGGTGCGGGTTGTCGTGGTCGCCGTGGGGATCGGCTTGTGGCTGGGGTCCCAGGCCCTGCTGGGTGTGCGGGAATTTGCCGTCGATGATGAGACTCGAGATGCCGCCTCACGGGCCCTGACCGTTGGAGACCGGGTTCACGAGTGGACTGCCGGCTGGAATGACCATCTCAATCGGGACCGGGATGTCGCCTCGGCGCTGCTGGTCACCAGTTCGTTGCTGATCGATCTGGTCGCGTGTTGGATTTTTGCCTCGACGATCCTCGGCCGATCGGTTCGTCCATTTCTGGGTTTGCTGATACTGTTTTCGATGAGGCAGGTGTGCCAGTGGCTTTCGCCGTTGCCGGCCCCGATCGGAATGCTGTGGTTCGATCCGGGATTTCCGTCATTGCTGGTGACCTACGAGGTGGCCAACGACTTCTTCTTTTCTGGTCATACAGCGCTGGCGGTCTACGGTGGCGTCGAGTTGGCGCGGCGGTTCGGTCGTGTCGGGATCCTCTGCGGCGGGATGTTCGGCCTGTTTCAGACGGTGGTGGTGCTGGTCCTGCGGGCGCACTACACGATGGATGTGTTCACCGGTGTGGTCGTCGCGGTGTTGGCGGTGATTGTGGCAGGCCGGTTGGCTCCACCGCTGGATCTCGCCGTGGCCCGCGTCGTGGGACGAGGGGACTGACCCTTCCCTACTGCATCAACACGTGCTGTTCGAGAAACGACTCGACGGCCCGGTAGAAGTGATCAATCGTTTCCTGCTTCCGCCACCCGTGGCCTTCCCCCTCGTAGAGGTGGTAGACGTGAGGTGTTCCCGTGCGACGGAGGGCGGCGACGACATCGTCGGATTGCTGGCGTGGGACAACCCGGTCGATGTCTCCCTGGAAGACAGCAATCGGGCGACGGATTTTCTCGGCATGAAATCCTGGTGACCGCTCGTGGTACAGCGAAGCGGTCTCCGGAAGCGGGCCGATCATCGTGTCGGTGTAACGGCTCTCGAACTTGTGCGTGTCGCTGGCCAGGTGGAACTGGTTGGCTACCCCGTAGAGATTGACGCCGGCGGTGAACTCGTCGGGATGGTGCGCCATCACCTGGAGAACGGTGAATCCACCGGCGCTTCCGCCCATGATCACCCTGCGATCCGGGTCAACTTGCTGGGTGTCAACCAGATGCCGAACGCCACTGATGGAGTCTTCGACGTCGCAGATTCCCCAGTTGCCACGAAGTTTCAGCATGTAGTCCCGGCCGTAACCGGTGCTGCCACGGTAATTGACCTGCAAAACGGCCCAGCCCCTGGTGGCGAAGTACTGGACGTCGGCCTTCCAGCCTGCTCGAGACTGTGAAGTGGGGCCGCCGTGGATCATCGCAATCACCGGCGGCAGGCCCGTGCCATCAAAAGTTTCGCTGGCCGGAGGATAAAACAGGCCATGGGCCATTTCTCCGCCCGCGGATTCCCATGTGATGGCTTCGGGACTCGACAGGCCGTCGGGCGACAGCGTCTCGCCGGTCGCTCGTGCGACGATCCGTGATGTGCCCTGGGAGGTTTCACAGCAGACCACGCGTGGTGTCTGGACGGCACTGCTGCCGATGACCGCCACACGGGATCCACTGGGGGCGGCAGCGATCTGTGAGATGTCGGTCAGGTCGGCCAAGGGTTCCACGATGGAGTGCTCGCCGCTCACCAGTTCGATGCGCACGGCGCTGTGGAAGCCCTGGCGGCTGCCGACCGCGACCACCGATTGTCCATCGCCACACACGGCGTAGGTTCGCATGTCCTGAGCCCACGCCGGAGTCCCGAATTCCACGTCGTCTTCGGTCAGCCATTGGACATCGTCGGTTTGCAGGTCCCGGCAGGCCAGCCGGCCCCATCCGGATTCGTCCGAAACGTACAGCAACCGACTGCTGTCGGTGGTGAATTCGGGCTGGAAAATGGCGATCTGGTCTCCACCGGCGACCGCGCGGGGAGTGCTAGCCGTGGGCAGTGGCCCCGAGGTGTCCAGGTCGGCGACATACAGCGTGGTGCCGTCCCAGGGCATGTTGGGGTGATCCCAGGCGATGAAGGCCAGTCGTGTCCCGTCTGGGCTCAGGCGAGGCTGCATGAAGAAGTCGTGGCCGGAGGCCAGGATGGCAGGCCAGTGGACTCCGTCGGTGTCGGCCACCGCGATGCGATCAGTTTCGTCGTCGGTGTGGACGTAGACGACAAAACGGCCGTCTGCCGACACGCAGGGCGAGGAGGCGCTGCCGAAGGCCGGGGTGATGGGTGTGGCGGTGCCGCCTGACAGGGATTGGGCAAATAGGCGGCCGGTGCGATGCACGACGAAATAGGCTGTTCCGCCGTGGACTGTGAAGTCGCCGCCGCCGTAGCCGACTTCGGCTCGGACACTGTGCTGGGCGGTCAGGTCGCGGGGGGCATCTCCACTTCCGTCGTCGACAACCAGCACACCCTGCCCCGACCGCCCTTCGAGCCAAACCAGGGTGGCGCCGTCACTGTCGAATGCGACACCGTCGATACGCCGTCCGGCTGCCACTGTGGCCGGCGTCAATGGACTCGACCAACGTCCGTACTGTCGTGTTGTCTTGCTCATGAACCGATTCTGACCGGTCGACCCGTGCGCGGCAAACATGTGCCGATTCGAGAGGCCTGGTGGACTCACACCGTGTATAAGTTACGGGAGTGGAGATCTGCAGTGCGCAGCTCCTCCGGGCTGAGGTGTGGTCGGGTTTCCGAGTCGCCTCACGCAAAGTATCCCCATCTGTCGTGTGTTTGAGGGTGTTGGCCAGAGACCCGGGCGAAGGGCTGGTGGGACAGACCGCTTGTCGAATGGTCGGCGATCATGTCTCGTCCAGACGATGGGGGCCACAGGTACACGATCCAAAAAATCCGTCGAAATGAGGTGAATGCCGTGAAGATGAAGCAGAACAATATCGCAGCCGGCTTTGCTGCAGGCCTGGTTCTGGGGGCTGTCGTTCTTTCCGCATTCGGGCAGAATGAGGGAAAGAAGGGGGAGTCCGTGCAGAAGAAGGCGGCTCCGAAAACGGCGACGCAGCGGACCTACACGGTGCCCCGTTATTCGGTCCAGTACGATTCCAGCCAGCAGTTGTTGCTGATCACAGACAATGCGTTCAGCCAACTGTATCTGTACGACACCGGGAAATCGGGAGCCAATCAACTCAGGAGCCGGGTCGACCTGAGACAGACCGGTGCGTCGCAGTTGCGGGCGGTGGTCCCTCGATCGAGAGCGGTGGGGCCGGGGAAGACGAAGGCGAAGTCCAAGGCAAAGCCCAAGACGCCAAAGAAACCGTTGCCGAAGAAACCGGCTCCAAAGAAGAAATGAGGCCGGCCGAAAAAGACAACTGCCCCGGAGTCCGCGTGGGATTCCGGGGCAGAGTCAACTGGCAGCGTCGGTTGCGGAGTCTTAGCGAACCGCTTCGCTGAGCATCTTCGCGTTGGGCACGGTGTGCCTATGGGTCAATCCGTCAGTCGTGGTTTCGATGACCGTGGCCACCGGGCCGACCTCGCGAACGATTCCCTGGATCCCGGCCACGTCGACGGTGTCCCCTGCCTGCATCCGTTGCCGGACGTAGTAGCCGGACATGATGCCACCGGCGACATCCCGTCCACCGAGTCCCACCGAGAGTCCGACACCAAGGGCCAGGGCGCCAAAGCTGATCAGGATCAGCTGGTTGAGCAGCTCGAACTGGATGGCGAGCTGATCGAAGGCGGCGATGAAGGTCATCATGGCCAGGATGTAATAGGCCCCGCTGGCCAGCCGGTCGGCGTAGGTGATGCCGATTCGGTCAGCAGCCGTCGCGATCACTCCCCGCAGGAAAGACGCGATCAGCAGGCCGATCAGGACCACGGTGGTGGCAGCCAGCAGGCTGGGGATGTAGTCGACCAGTTTCTGGGTGGCGGCCGAGAGTGATGGCAGGTTCAACAGGTTGAAGGCTGCCACCAGGAAGACACACATCAACAACCAGAAGACCAGTTGGGCAACGATGGCCGAGAGGCCTCGCTCGATACCGACCTTCTTCATCGAAGCGGCCAACCCGCTGCGTTCGGCGGCTGCGTCCAGCCCGATGCGTTGCCCCACGGCGTCCACGCCACGGGCCAGCAAGCGGGCCACGACAAAGCCGACCACCAACACGGCGATCATGGCTACTACTGACGGCAGCAGGTCGATCACGGGTTGGAAGGCGCTCTGCAGTGCCGAGCTCACCTCGCCGACACCCTCGGTGACAGCTGTCTTGGCGGTGTCGACCGGTGCCAACGCCAAGGTGGTGGATAGAAGAATGGTCATTTCGTTCTCCTCTTTGATGTGCGGACAGCGGCTTCTCGCCGGGGCGATCCTTCGGACGCAGTTCGCACGAAAAGGTGTTGTGTCAGGAATCCTCATCCGAGCCGGTCGATCGGCGACGTCGACCGGAAAATGTCTGAATCAGCAGGTGGCAAATCGGGTTGATCATGGTGACGATCGCCAGCGGGATGACCGTCGTGACGAAAGTGATCCAGTGGCTGGTTACCAGTGCTCGGTTGAGCCGGAGGTGAACGGTTGTTTCCAGTTCATCGGGCACCGGTGGCACTTCGGTGACCATCAGGAGGTGGGCCAGTTCGCCCTCGAAATCCCAGTCGTTCAGATCGCTGGTTGTCATCGTGTGAATTTCTCTCGCAGGCGGCCGACCGCACGGCTGACTCGCATTTTGCAGGCACTTTCTGTGAGCCCGAAGATCTCGCTGAGCTCCTCGTAACTGTGCCCTTCGGCGTACTTCATCATGACCATCGCCCGATCTTCGTCGGATAGCGACTCGAGCATGCGGTCGAGGTCAAGCCGTGTAGACGGCTCCGGGTTGCCATCACCAGGTCCGGCGGTGTCGAGATCGAATTCGGGTAGTGTCGAAACGCGTCGGTGCCGTCGGCCTCGGCTGCGGCGCAGCGACAAACATGTCCGAACTGTGATCCCGTGGACCCAGGTCGAGTATCGGGAACGTCCCTCGAAACGGCCTCGTTGAAGGAACATCCGCACCAGGACATCCTGGGCGGCGTCGGCCGCATCTTCGGAATGGCCCATGATCCGATAGCAGATCCGCCAGACACGTTCGCGAAAACGAGCCACCAACTCGGTGAAGGCCGGTCCATCGGAACCTTCACGAGCCGCCTCGAAGGCCAACTGCTCGTCGCTTTGACGTGTCTCGGACAACGTTTCCACCACACAGGATCACCTCGACCGGGTCCAACTCGGACCAACACTTCGAACCGGGAGTTGATTCTGTGTTGCCGACGGCCGGAATCGCGTCACACGATTTCGGCAGGAAAACGATCAGGGGTGACGCAAGGGGTTTCTGTGAAGTGAGTTACAGAAAACAGGTCCCGCTGGAAAATCAGCCTGAACCTATCGTCCAGCCGGGCGACCTCTGCGGTGTTGTCGATCTCGATGTCTGCTGACGTGGAGTCATTTTGCGGTGTGGATCCCAGGTGGCGCAACGGTCCTGGCCAAACTGGTGTTTCCGATCAGGCTAACGGGCACGTCACCCATCGATCGAGGCCTGCCAGGGCGCTGTACTGGTGGAAACTGGTAGGTCCACCGCCGCGATGCTTGACTGAATCGGATTTCCGCCAATGGCCTGTTCCTCGACGCGCGATTTGCCGGACGCGCGCGAACTGTATCAATTGTCGGGCCGCAGCAGAACAGGGATCGCGAGCGGGGAGGGGTCAGCCCTGGAGAAAGTCACTTCCGAGTGCAAGAAGGGAATTCTTGACATCGAGCCGTCGAGTGATGTCGCTGCCCACTTTTCGTCCGGCTGCCCGGATGCGCTGGTGGACATCCTCGATCGTCTGCTGCACTTCCGGTGACCAGCCCTGGCCGGGTTTTCCCAGTCCCTGTGCGAAGTCGTTGGGGCCAACGCTGAAATAGTCGATCCCTTCGACAGACAGAATGTCGTCGAGATTGTCCAGGACACCGGCGTCTTCCAGCAACGCGCCCACCAGCGTGTTCTCGTTCGACTCACGGTACCACTGGACCTTGTCTCCCAGTTCGTGGTCATAATCACAGCCGCGGTTGCCGCCGAATGACCGTTCACCAAGCGGACCGAAGTAGCAGGCCCGGACCAGTTGCTCGGCATCGGCGCGACAGGCGATGTGCGGTCCGAGGATGCCCTGGATGCCTCGATCCAGATACCTGAGGATCGTCGAGGACTGGATGTCAGGCACCCTCGCGATCGGGGTGACGCCATTCAGTTCTGCGACACGGCAATGTTCTTCGAGCGTGGCCAGGTCGAACGGTCCGTGTTCTCCGTCCAGCCAGACGAAATCGAAATCGAGCCGGCCAAGAATTTCGACGATGTGCGGAGAGGGGAAACAGAGTGAGAAGCCGGTGGCGATCCGGCCGTCGGCGATGGCCTGTTTGACCCGGTTGGTGCGTGGCATGGGACTGTCTCCGGAAGGAAGGGCCGGGCGTGAGAGTCGAGGGGATTTTGGTCGGGGTATTCTATCCCGAGGGTATCGCGATGAGCCAACTCGCCGCCCGAGACGGTTGCTCACGTGGTTGCCACGGGTTTAGGATGCCGACGCTGCCCGTTCCAGACGCTGACTCAACTCGGAGACATCACGATGCGTTCTCGCCGGATGATGCTTGGACTGTTGCTTGCCACCACTCTCTGTTTGATCACTCCGCCGGGAGAGACGGCCGGTCATGCCGCCGCGGCGAAGGGAAAGAAGAAGGCGGGCAAGGCGACCTTGTACGTTCGGTACGAGGATGACGGCGACGTGTCTTACGGGATCCTGGAAGGCAAGAAGATCCGCCGGATCGACGGCGATCTTTTCGGCAAGTGGAAGCGGACCAACAAAACGGTGGATCTGGACGACGTCAAACTGCTTGTTCCCTCGCGGCCGACCCAGGTCTTTGCCATGGCCGGCAATTACAAGAGCCACCTGGGCGGCGAGGACAAGTCCACGACCACGATCACCACGGTCACCAAGATCACCCAGGACAACAAGAGCGGGAAGACCGAAACCACCTCGGAGACCACCTCCGAGACCCGTCGCAGTGGAGTGATTCCGCCGAAGTTCCAGATTCCGCAGCCGTTCTTCAAGACCATCAGTTGCCTGCTGCCGCATGGGGGCACCATCATTCTTCCCAAGGACGCCGAGATGGTGCACTACGAGGCCGAGTTGGTCATCGTGATTGGCAAGAAGACCCGCAACGTCTCCAAGAAGAATGCACTGAAACACGTGCTGGGCGTGACGTGTGGCAACGATGTGAGTGCCCGAGTCTGGCAGCGGAACGACGTGCAGTGGTGGCGTGCGAAGGCCTCGGACACTTTTGGTCCCTGCGGCCCGGTGATCGCCAGTGGGCTGGATTACGACAACCTGCAGTTGACGCTTCGCCTCAACGGTGAGGTCCGTCAGGACGAGAGCACCAAGTATTTCATCAACGACGTCGCTTCGATGGTCAGTTTTCTCAGCAGGCGGGTGACATTGTTCCCCGGCGACCTGATTTTCACCGGCACTCCGGGCAAGACCGACGTCATGAAGCCCGGTGATGTTGTTGAGGTGGAACTCTCGGGGGTGGGGGTTCTGCGGAACAAGGTCGCGGCCGAGAAATAGTCCTCAACCGGAGGCGCAATCGTGGGGTCAGTATGCCCACGGTGTCCCGTCGCCACGGCGGACGGTGGGGCGCATCCGGCGGACGTAGGGATGTTGGCGGGCGGCATCGATGTCGACATCGATGCCCAGGCCGGTGGAGAGAGGGACGGTGACGTGGCCGTCGGCGTAGGCTGGCACGGTCGAAAACACCTCTTCGATCCGATCATCCCAGTTGGCATCGAATTCCTGGATCCCGAAGTTGGGGACCGCCAGGCTGACGTGCGCGTTGGCCATGTGCGTCACCGGTGAGATGTTGCCAGGACCGTGCCAGGCGGTCAGGATTCCGCGGGCCTCACAGACCGCAGCGATCTTCCTGGCCGCGGTGATGCCGCCGATATGGGCCAGGTCGTGTCGGGCGTAGTCGACCAAGTGCTCGAACCACAGTTCCTGTCCTTGCCACGGGTCACAGAATACCTCGCCCATCGCAAGTGGAACCGGGGATTGTTGACGGACCAGGCGGAACGTGTCGAGGTGCTCGGGGCGAAGCAGGTCCTCGAGATAGAACAGGTTGAAAGGAGCCAGGTCACATGCCAGGCGAAGTCCCTGTGAGGGAGTGACACGTTCGTGAACGTCGTGGATCAATTGGACCGAATCCCCAAGTTCCTTTCTCAGGAACTCGAAAAATGGGGGGAGCAGTCGGGTGTAGGGTTCCGGTTCCCAGGTCTCGTCAGGTGGGACTCCACGAGAGAAGGCCTCCGCGTTGGCCTCCATCTGGGAATCGCTGGCTGGCACGGCGTAACCCGCTTCGAGTTCCGGGACGGCGACCTGCACCTTGACGACCTGGTAACCCGCCTGGCGGAGTTCCTGGACCCGTTCAAGCACTTCGTCGAACGTGCGGCCAGAGACCGATCGGTAGGTCAGCATCCTGTCGCGGACCCGGCCACCGAGCAGTTCGCAGACGGGAAGACCGGCTTGCTTGCCCTTGATGTCCCAAAGTGCCATGTCGATCCCGCTGATGGCAGACAGGTGGACCGAGCCGGACCGGTAGTATGGGAGGTGGAAGATCGTGTGCCAGAGTTGTTCGATGCGACCGGCGGGTTGGCCGATAAGTGCCGGTGCGAGGTGCTCTTCGATCATCGCCGCGACGGCCATTTCACTGCCCGAGCAGGTGGCATCACCCCACCCGTAGAGTCCGTCCTGGTCGGTGGTGATGCGGACCAGGGCAAAATTTCCCAGTGGGACCTGCATCGGGTTGGTGACGATGACGTCGACGTCGGTGATCAACGGCGAATTCGCGGTCATGGAATGGCTCCGTGGAATCCGGGGCCGACACCCTACCGGGTTTGTCGCGGCGGTGCGACGATTCGGGTATCCTGTTTCGCGATCCGTTTTGGTCTTCGGGAGATTCGAGCATGACCCGCCACTTCGTCGTCCTGGCCATCGTTTTTCAGTTGGGTGCCTCGGTTTTGGCTGCCGACGCGCCGTCGTACTTCCGCAAGAACCAGGGGGTTCTTGGAGACGCGTTTGCGTTGCCCGAACAGTTCGCCGCCAAGGAGCAGTTGGTGTGGCGGCAGGAGGTCTCGCCGGGAATTTCGACCCCCTGCGTTCACGGTGACCTGGTGGTCGTGACGACGTACGACAAGACATCTCGGCAGTTGGCCACCGTGGCGTTGGACCGGACTTCCGGAAGGCTTCGATGGAAGAAGGTGTTGAAGCCGAAGCGGATCGAGAAGACGCATCCTTCGGGGAGCCCCGCGGTTTCGACTCCGGCGTGTGATGGCAAGAGGGTCTACGTGTTCTTCGGCAGTTTCGGATTGGTCTGCTACGACCTGGATGGCAAAGAGCAGTGGCGGAAGGAGATGGGGCCGTTTCAGGATGAATTCGGTGCGAGCAGTTCGCCGGTGTTGGTTGACGACCTGCTGGTGATCAGCCAGGACCATGACGTCGACTGCTTCCTGCTTGCGATCGACCGGGCCAGCGGAAAGACGGTCTGGAAGACCAGTCGTGAAGGTCAGACGCGGAGTTATTCGACACCGATCGTCTGGAAAAGCTCCAAGGAGCGGGTGCTGGTCGTGGCCGGAGCACTGAAGATGACCGCCTATGACATCAAGACGGGCAAGCCCCTGTGGTGGGTCAACGGGCTGTCAAGGATCGTCGACACGACTCCCGTGACGACCGCAGACCATCTCTACATGGCGTCGTGGACACCCGGTGGCGACCTGACGGAACGGATTGCGATGGAGCCGTTTCCCGAGGCGTTGAAGAACCTGGACAAGAACAAGAACAAGAAGATCGCCAAGACCGAGTTGCCCAAGGGAAGTCCGGTGGCTGCCAGGTTCTTTCGGATCGATCTCGACCAGGACGGAGAACTCAACGCGGTTGAGTGGAAGAAGCACGCGGCGGTGTTCAAGAATGCCCAGAACGTGGCGATGGCAGTGCGGCCCGGTGGGCGTGGAGATGTGACCCGGTCCCACGTGGACTGGCTGGCTCGAGAGGGGTTGCCGGTTGTGCCCAGCCCAACCGTTTACAAGGGGTTGCTTTACATGGTCAAGAACGGGGGAATCTTGACCAGCCTGGACGCCAAGACCGGCAAGCGAACTCGCCGGGCACGGATCTCGGGACGGGGCAACTATTATGCGTCACTTGTGGCGGGTGACGGCAAGATCTTCGCCTGCAATGAGGCCGGTGTGATGACGATCATCAAGGCCGGCAAGAGTTGGTCGGTGATTGGGTCGCACGACTTCGGCGAGCGGATCCTGGCGACCCCAGTCGTTCGAGAGGGACAGATGTTCATCCGTACCGACAACGCGGTGTACTGTTTCGGGCGTAAGTGAGACGGTTGGTCAGTACTCGGATCCCAGGAGTTCGCCGTCCCGGCGGTTGCACAACCGTCGGTAGACGGTTCGGTCGATGCTGTCGTTGACGTGTTTGACCGCGGAGTCGCCGAACAGGAACTGGGTGCTTCCCGGATGGAAACTGCCGAATCCGCCGACGGACGCGGGGTCCATCGGTGAGGGCGAGGCACCGGTCGGTCGTTTTGAAGATGCCTGGTTGATCGGGGTGCCGCCGTTCCTCAGCGTACTGCTGGTGCCGGAGGCCCAGCCGAGCCCGCCCGTGGTGTCCCTGGTTTCTCCGACAAACACCGTGTGGCTGCTTCCGTCGGGGATCTGCTTGTAGGTCACGCTGCTGTTGAGGAACAGGACGCCATTCTGGTCGACGTCGATCGGGATGTCCTTGAATTCCGTGGCGGCATTCGGCTTTGTGTTCTCGTCGTACGGTTTCGATTGCCCGTCATGGTGGACGCCGGCAAAGCTGTTTGTTCCGATCGTCGTTCCCGCCGCGGCTTTTCCGGTCTTTCCGTCTGCGGTGGTTTCACCCGGGTTCGCCGGTGCGGTGACTGTCATTGGCAGAAGCGAAGAAGGGCAATGAAACACCTCCATGGACTGGGCACGTGCCTCGGCGTTTCGCTTGGCGTAGATGCTCTGGCTGAAGTCGATGTGCCGGTGGACATTTTCCTCGTCCAGGTAGGGCAGCAACTGCACAATCCAGCTCATGTGGTATCCCCTGGGACGACTTTCAATCGGTCCGGTGTCGTTGACCGACCCGGGAGGTAAGACCCTGTGGGCCATTTCGTAGTTCTGGATCGCGAGGCCAATCTGCATCAGGTTGTTCCTGCACTGGGCTCTCCGGGCCGCTTCACGGGCCTGCTGGATACCGGGCAGAACCATGGCTATCATGATCGCGATTATTGCGATCACGACCAGCAGTTCGATCAACGTGAAGCCGGTTCTGTGGCGAGTGGGTATTGGAGCGGAGTTCGTCGTCTCGGTTCGGTTTGGGTGTCCGTGTGACGGATCCGGTTGTGCATGCTGTGTCATTGTGTGTTCCGGGTTGAGCCGTGCTTGGTGGTGAGTGTCGTGGTCGCGTGGCCGTGGACAGGCGTCCGCAGGAAGTCGGGGGCCAGACGGACATGGGATGAAATTCCCCTGGTGGATTCGCGGCTGGTCGGTGTTGTCACCTGCGTGACCACCTGGATCGGTCCGAGGGTGTCGAGCGTGACACGCCAGGTGTCTCCGGGAAAATCCCGGTCATCGGCCAGGCGTGCCGCGGCGCGTCTGGCGCCCTCGCGAGCCAGCCAGTCGGCTTGCGCCTGCATCTCGAATCGCCGCGACTGGCCGTGATGCAGGACGGTCAGGCGAAACAGTGAACTCGCCATTCCCACGATGATCAACAGGGCAATCAACACGATCATCAGCACAGTGGCCCTGCGGTGAGAGCGGTCATTCGGAGTCCCTCGCCGTTTCATGGCGTGTCCTCCGGCTTGGAAGAGACGGGGCGGCCGTCACGATTCAGCACGGTCGTGAGTCTCGTGGGCCAGGCATCTCGAGCGAGTGGCTCGCTGTCGGTTTCGGGAATGGCGGTGATTGTCACAAGTTGCCGACGTCGGGAGGGTGGGCCAGCCGAACTCAGCGTGAACACGACTTCTGTGGCCGACAGGCGGAAGGTGTCGACGTGGGAAGGTGGGTTCCCCACGGTGCGGCGGAGTCCGCCTTTGACACGACTCCAGGTGATGCCGGGTTGGCCGTTTCCGGCCAGTCTCAGCAAAGGGTGGCTGCTGTCTGACGTGTCGACCACGGCGGCGGCGGCGGCGTGCACGTCGTCGCGGAATCGCCGTTCGAGGCGGTGTCCGGACTGCGCGGCTATCAGGGCATCGGCACCGGTTCGCTCGGACCGCATCATCAGGGTGATCGTCGTGCTGGCCACGGTCACCATCACCGCGGACATGGCCATGGCAACCAATGTCTCGATGAGGCTGAATCCGGTTCGACGTGGTGTCATGGCGACACCTCCGAGGCGGCTGGCGCCAGCCATCCGGTCAACTGCACAGGGCGGGCGGTGCGTCCTGTTGGGGTTGTCCAACTGACGCTGATGGTGGCTCGGCGTCGATCACCGTCACGGTCCATCGTGGTCGACAGCTTGAGAGACGGAAGCCAGGTGTCGGTGTCCCAGCCCTTTGTCGCCGACGCGACTGCTTGTGACTGCAGTTGTCCGGCATCGAGCCGTTCCAGGACATTTGACGCGAGTTGGGTGGCCAACTGTCGTTGGGTGGCGGATTGCCGGAGTTGACCGGATCGCAGGAGTAGCGGTCCGACCAGGACGACGGTCGATGCCAGCAGCACACCGGCGACGAGCAATTCGACGAGAGTGAACCCCGAGCGGCGATGGTTGTGGCGTCTTGGGAGGATGGAGGGGCGTTTCACAGCTAGGACGACTCGTAAATGATTTTGGCGAGGGGGAGAAACAGGCCGATGCAGACATAGCCGACCACCAGTCCGATGGCCACAACGACGACAGGGCGAACGAACTGGAAAGCCCAGAGTCCGCGGTGGTGAAGACGACGCTCGGAGGAATCGGCGATCAACTGAAGTGCCCAGGGCAGGTTTCCCAGGCGTTCGGCGCACTCGAGTACGGCTTGCTCTCGCGAGTTGATCATCCGTTCGGTTCGCAGGGCAGCCCACCCACTTTCGCCGGCAGCCACCGCTACGCGAACGCGTTCGAGGCGGGCTGCCACTCCCGGGGTCTGTGTTGCGCCGATCTGGGTTGAGAGGGCCAGGTCAAGAGGACGGCCGTTGTCCAACGCCAGGGAGAGGTTGCGGAAAACGCCCGAGGAGTGCAGGCGAGGCCACCATCTTGCCGGCGATGGCAGGGGCAGGATCTGAGGGTCCCAGAACCAGCGGATTCCCAGGAGAATTAGTCCAAGGCATGGAATCGCCACGATGGTGTTGGCCAGCATCAAGTGGGAGGAAGTGGTGTCGGTGAACTTGAGCAGGCCGATAGTGGCGTCCGGCAACTCGACGTCGAAACTCTCAAAGATCTGGCGAATTCTGGGAAGAATCCAGACGGTCAGCAAGACGCCGGCGGCGACAGTCGCTGACAAGAGAACGGATGTGTAGATGAAGAATGTTGAGATGCCCGAGACGGTCTCAGCCTGCCGGGCCGACTGGAAGTGTTGCCGGGCGGTACGGTCGAGGGATTCGGGCAGGCAACCGGATTCGTGCCCAACCTGGATGGTGGCCAGTGTTGTTCGGGGGAGCAGTCCCGGAGTGTCGGCGAGGGCATCT
>MDTE01047402.1_pt1 | contig 15406 bp, 11 predicted proteins | sample 811231 | NCBI WGS metagenome assembly MDTE01 (sample SAMN05326651, study PRJNA326480) | marine metagenome | isolation source: seawater | place: Indian Ocean: Red Sea | collected 2010 | reverse complement strand
TGCCCCACCACCATCACCCGCTCGCCATCCACCTCCTGATCCCTGGCCAGGACATCCAGAGCACGACTCAGCCCCCAAGCCCAGGCAGCCAGAGTACCCCAATCTCGGTCGCCATGGGTTTGGCGGTTGGCATCATGAAAGAGCCCATGCACCCCATTTTTGAATCCATCGTGCTGGTCAGGATCCATCTCATCGGCATCCACAGTCGCAGCACCAAACCCCCGGGCAAAAAGCTGCTGCCAGAGCCAGGATGGATTTTGGCTCGCAAGTCCCGGGCCCTTCGATGAAGAGCCTTTCCAAGGTTGCCCCAGAACAGGCTGCAAGGAGCCCGAGTCAAAGAGATGCATGCCCAGAAACACCGGACACGGCCCTAAGCTTTTCTCAGGCAACCAAAGTGTGACCTTAAATTCCAAACTGCCCATGGGCCCCGCCAGATGGGCCTGGATCGTTTTTCGCTTGGCTGCATAGGGCCCGACCCACTGCCAGTCGGTGTTCAAAACCGTGACTTCAAAGCCCTGATGGGGTGCCTTCCCATAAACGTGCTGTTCAAATTGTTGAAGAATCTCTTGCCGGCGATGCCCCTCCCAACGTTGCCGAAGCTCAGAGCGCCCCAGCCCTGCGGAAGGGCCCAACAATGAGGGTAACTTGAGACCCTGGACCTGTTCTGCATCCTGACCATACCCGGCACTGCACAAGAAAAAACAGCCCACCATGCCCCATGCCCATCGCCTGCAAAGGACGGAGAGGGATGCATGCAGCAGGACGATTCGATCAAATGGATAGGTCATCGTTAGCACTGTGACAGGCGGAGAGGCCGGCAAGAGCTCGGATCTGCTGGAGCTCCTGCGTCATGGTTTGCTTGAACGCCAGGATATCGGCACTGTGAATCAGAATATTGGCGCCCATGTTCAGAAAACGCACTTGGGCTTCAGGTCCCAACCAATGATGAATCGCAGCCCCCTTCCCCGCCTTTCGAGCCTTTTGAAAAATGTGCTCGCAAGCCTCAAGGAACTTAGGGTGATCATAGGCTTCCGGGACTCCCAAGCTTGTGGACAAATCATGGGGGCCAATCAAGACGGCATCCAGACCCTCGCACTCCAGGATGAGGTCCAGCTGATCGATCGCCGGCACACTCTCAATATTCACAATAAGTGCCTGATGCTGATTCCGATCCTGCATATAAGATCTGAGTCGATCCTCGACGCGCTCACCTCTCAATGCAGCCTGCAGGCGAGCTCCCTTGAGCGGACGAAAGCGAGTCGCCCCCACCATGGCAATCACCGCTTCCGCACTCTCCACATAAGGCACAATGATGCCCGAAGCACCGTCATCCAGAAGAGCTGTCGCATCACAAGGGTCCTGACCCTGAAGCCGAACCATGGGAGGAAGCCCCATCGAAGCATAGGTGCGGCACATCCATGAGAGTCGTTCTCGGTCCAAGGCAATGTGCTCGGTATCAATAAAGACAAAATCCAATCCGCAGGCCTCGACGGCAGCTGGCCAGGCAGGAGAGGGCGAGACAATCAGCGTCCCCAGAAGAACATCCCCCCCACGCGCCCGGGCTTTCCATTCGGCACCCTTCATAGCGCCATGACCCTATCGACCATCAGCAACGCCATCAAGAGAGGATTGCAGCAGACGGACACGCCTTGACTTGGTTTGGATCTCGTGGAAATTGGATCCATGTTTCGCCTACGAAGGACTCTGCATCTCGCCTTTTGCCTACTGTGGATCAGCCACTTGGGCTTGATGGGCAAAAGCCTGCCCTTTCTCTCACCTCAGGAAAGCGGCATGGATGCTTCCCAGCTGCGCACGATTGAACAACAAGTCGGCGAAGCTCTCGATGAGAAAAAACTGGCTGGGGCCGTGACGATGGTCATCCGCAATGGGGGTGTTGTCCACCTCGAGGCTCACGGATGGCAAGACGTCGAGAATCGTGTCCCGATGCGAACCGACACGATTTTCCGGATCTACTCCATGACCAAACCCATCGTCTCAACTGCCGTCATGATGCTCGCCGAATCAGGCAAAATCGACCTCGATGCCCCGGTCGCGAAATACCTCCTTTCTCTCAAGGGTCTGAAAGTCTATCACAAGGAAGGCAATCGCTCTCCCAAGCGTCCCCCCACGGTGCGAGATCTGCTGCGACACACTGCGGGTTTGACCTACGGTTTTTTCGGGAACACCCCTGTCGATCAACAATACCGCAAAGCAGATGTTTTGGACCGTAACCAAAGCTCGGAGACTTTTCTCAAGAAGGTGGCGCAACTTCCCTTGGTAGACGATCCGGGTGAAGATTGGATCTACAGCATTGCCGTGGATGTTCAGGGCATGCTGATCGAACAGGTCTCCGAACAGTCGCTGGACACCTTCCTCAAACAACGCATTTTTGATCCACTAGCCATGACGGACACCGGTTTTCATGTTCCCAAGGCCAAGGCTCATCGACTGGCCAGCTATTACGGGTCTTCCTTGAAGCTTGAGGAGTCAGGCAACCAGAGCCGTTACCTGGAACCACCAAAGTTTTTTTCAGGGGGTGGCGGCCTTGTATCCACCGCCATGGATTACGCCCATTTCGTGCAAATGCTTCTCAACGGTGGAAGCCTGTTCGGACAACGCCTTCTCAAGCCAGAGACGGTCGCCGCCATGACACGAAACCAGCTGCCTGCCGATCGATTCCCAGCGGGCATCGGAGGGAGTCGTGAAGGTGTGGGTTTTGGTCTGGGGGTTTCTGTTCAAATGTTTGCGACCCCAAAACAGCCTGGTGCAAAGGAAGGAGAATTTGGCTGGGATGGGATTGCAAGCACCCACTTCTGGGCCTCACCTTCGGACGACCTTGCAGTGATCACCATGGAGCAAACGCAACCCTTCAACAAACGCTTGATTCATCGATTGAAAGGTCCGATTTACGATGCTTTGAGGCCCTGAAGGATAGCACCGGTATCACAGGAAATCTCTCGACAATATCGTTGTCAGCCAAGAGGCCTTTGGATCATGATCCTAACAATCATTGCTTCATGAAACCCTGTGCCCCCAAACCACTTTGCCTTCCAGCCGTTTACTTGCTGATGGTCATGGTCTGCGAGGCTTGGGGTGAGAGTGCGTCGCCATTGACGGCTTCTTCGCCGACTTGGTCAGGAGATCTGGAGCCCCTCCTCAATGATCATTGCGTCAAATGTCACGGACCACTGAAGAAAAAAGGAGATCTGGATCTCAGCACCTTCCACGGTTTGATTCGCGGGGGTGAATCCGGAGCCATTGTTCGCGCAGGCCAGCCCGAATCCAGCCTCCTTTATCAGGTCGTTTTGCCGGAGAGCGACCCTCACATGCCCCCGAAAAAACAAATCGACCCAAGCTCCATCGAAACCATTGGTGCATGGATCAGCCAAATGAGGGAACTTCCCGCAGACCATGCTGATGAAGGAGAGAGCACTCCGCTGACCAAGGAGGAAGGTCCACAGGTCGCACCCATCCCGAAGGATTGGGAAGGCGCTCAGGTCATCGACTTCTTCATCCAAGAACGCCTGCGCAAGTTGTCGATCACACCCACGCCGCTTTGTGACGATGTCACTTTTCAACGACGCCTTTATCTGGACCTCATCGGTCGCCCGCCCACCTTCGAGGAAACGCAATCCTTCCTGCGCAGCCCTGCCCTGCGCAAGCGCGAGAAGGAGGTCGACCAACTGCTCGGCACAGAGGGCTTTGCCAAGCACATGGCAGAACTCTTTGACGCCATGTTGATGGAACGACGCGGGAAGCGATGGGAGGATCGACGCCGCGAAAAAGGTTGGATGTCCTACCTGCAGGAGGTGTTTGCAGAGAATCGCCCATGGAACAAGGTGGTGGAGGAATGGATTCTTGCCAGACAGGATACCGACCACTCGCCAGCTTCCATTTGGTTTCTCTACGAGCGGGAAAACAATCATCAAGCCATGGCCGAGGCGGTAGCTCCGGTGGTTTTTGGCACCCAGATCAAGTGTGCTCAATGCCATGACCATCCACTGGCTCATGAAATCAAGCAATCCCATTACTGGGGTATGGTTGCAGCCTTCAATCGCAGCAAGAACGTCGAGACAGCCCAAGGCATTGGCCTGGCCGAATCCGCCGTCGGGGGATTCATCAGCTTTGCCAATCTTCAGAAAGAATCTCAGGCGGCCACGCTCTCCTTTCTCAATGGTGTCCAGGTCGATGAAACAAGGCCGGAGCCAGATCAAAAGGAAGAGGACCTGGCGGAACTCTACGCCATTGCGCCCGCCAAGGAGGGTGCCTCTCTCCAGGCTGCCAGCATTCCCCTCTTCTCCAGACGAGCCGAGCTAGCCAGGGCCGTCACGCAAGACAACCCCATGCTGGCAGAGGCCACCGTCAATCGACTTTGGGCCCTGTTGATGGGGCGAGGACTGGTGCATCCGGTGGATGAGATGAATTCGAAGCATCCCGCCAGCCACCCCCAACTCCTGGATTGGTTGGCACGCGATTTTGAAGCTCATGAATACCGCTTGCACCACTTGGTGCGCAGCATTGTCCTGAGTCAGGCTTACCAGAGAAGCCCATGGGTGGGCTCTCAAAAACCCGCCGAACTCGACACCTTTGCCTGGGCCCAGGAGAAACCACTCACGGCAGAGGTCGCCTACCGGAGCATGCTGACGGCCACCGGACATCATGGCGATGAAGCCGCCAATCAGGACCTGGATCTTCCCGCACTTCGAGCTTCCTTTGTGGAACACTTCCCAGATGTGCTTCCAGTCGAATACAATGCCTCCTTGCAACAAGCCATGTTTCTATCCAACTCGCCGCTGTTGGATGCCTTACTCGAACCCAGAGGAGACAATTTAGCAGCCAAGCTGATGGCGGAATCCGATCTCTCCCTGCGGGTGCGCCACGCCTATGAGCATGTGCTGGGCCGCTGGCCCGATGAAGCGGAATCACAACATGCGGTGGCCTATCTCCATCAGCGAGTCGAGCGACCTGAAAAAGGATTGAAGCAGTTGTTGTGGGCCATGCTCACCAGCACGGAATTCCTAACCAACCACTAGCCATGAAACATCCGTCACATTCCATGGGGGTTTGCAATCAGGATGAACACCAGATGCATCGTCGTCGCTTCCTTCAGGGCATGGGCAGTGGGCTGGGTGCCTCGATGTTCAGCTGGTCAGGCTTGATGACACCCAAGGTTTTTGCCGAGATTGCCAAACAACAGCAAAAACGCTGCATCCTGCTCTGGCTGTGCGGAGCCCCCAGCCAATTCGAGACCTGGGACCCCAAACCAGGACGGATCACGAGCGGGCCTTTTCGAAGTATCCCGACCAAACTGCCTGGGGTTCATTTCAGTGAATTGATGCCTCAATGTGCCTCCATTGCCGATCAATTGGCCATCATCCGTTCGATGAAGACCGAGCCCACGGAACATTTTCAAGCGATTGATCTTCTCAATCGTGGAGCGGCCCCCAGACCGCCTTTTGTGCGTCCTACCCTCGGCAGCGTTTTGGGGGAACAACTGGGGCAGCTTGAAAGCCCCATCCCCAACTTCATTCTTTTGGACCCCTGCCCCGAAGGCAATGAGTTCAAATCCTTCAAGGCAGGTAATTGGGCCGGCTGGTTGGGCGCTGAATACGGCCCGGTGCGTTTGGGCGGATCCTACAAGATTCCCGACGTCCATCAACTGGCTGACATCACCTCGGAAGACCATGAAGAACGTGAAGCCTTGCGAAAGTTTTTCTCCCGCAAGTTTGAAAATGAGCGCTCCAGTGCAGCGGCTGCTTCACAGAATGCCGCCTTTGAGCGCGTGAGGGGGCTCATGAGCTGTGCCGACCTTTTTGACCTCGAACGTCTGCCTCAAAAAGATCGGGAACGCTACGGCCAGGGAACTTTTGGACAGCACACCCTCCTTGCCCGCCATTTGGTGGAAAATGGAGCCCCGTTTGTCATGGTGGCCAATGGCATGCCCTGGGACTGTCACGTGTTTCAACATGAGATCTACCAGATGCTGGTTCCAGACCTCGACAACATCATTTTTCAGCTGATCACTGATCTGAAAGACCGGGGCATGCTCGATAATACCCTGGTCGTCATGATGGGCGAGTTTGGTCGCACCCCCTGGCTCAACGCCAGTCGAGGGAGAGATCATTATCCCCACGCCTGGAGTCTGGCCATGGCAGGATGTGGCATTCAGCGAGGGGTGGTCGTGGGTGCCACCGACGCCGATGGCATTGAGGTGGCTGAAAACCCGTTCAATGAAAGGAACCTCTTTGCCACGATCTTCACCGCACTGGGGATTGACCCCTATCAGGCCTACGATCTTCCAGGTTTGCCCACCTTTCATCGAGTGGAAAAGGAAGCCCAGCCGATTCGGGAGGTGCTGTCATGAAGTGGGAGCTTGAAAAAGAAATCAAGCTGCCCACTGCGGCCCTGGGGCTGAGCACGCTCCCCCACTCTGAATCCCTGCTGGTGAGCTGTTTCGATGGGTCCATTCTTCGAGTCGACCCACGAGAAAGCACCTGGGAGACCCTTGGCCATCATCAAAGCTATGCCACAGGGGTGGTTTCGGTGCTGGACGGCTCCATGGCCGTCAGTGCGGGATACGATGGTGTCCTCCAATGGCATCACCTGGGTAGTGGCAAGACCGTGGCTGTCGAAAAGATCCACGATTTCTGGTCCTGGCAGCTCAAGGCTTCCCCCAATGGGCGCCTGGTCGCCTCGGTCACTGGACAATACCTGTGCGGAGGTGAACGCTACGAACCTGCCCAGGAAAAAGAACCTTCGATCAAGGTTTTCGATGCGCAGACCCGAAGCATGGTAGCTCAGTTTTCTCATCTGCCTCCTGTTCTGAGTGTGGCCTTCAGCCCCGATAGCCGTTTCCTGGCAGCGGCCAATATGATGGGGGATGTGCGCGTTTGGGATTTGAAGGAACAGCGCCTGGAATGCTCGTGGAATACACCTGACTTCACCAGCTGGGGCATCATCAAGAGTCACCACTACATTGGGGGGATCTTCGATGTGTGTTTCTCCCCTAGGGGCGAGCACCTTCTTGTTTGCGGCATGGGGCCCATGCGCGATCCCATGGCAGGCAATGGCAAACAGACTTGGCAGCGTTTTGACTGGAGAGGTGAGACACCGGAAAAAGTGGGCGAGATCAAGGACGGTGACCGAGGCCGTGGATTGATGGAAACGCTGAGTTGGCATCCCGATGGCAAGGTCTTTGCCATGGCTGGCCGCATGGCTCAGGGCAGCTGGAACGTGGCCCTGTTTGATGCGCAGGAAGGAAGCTTGATTCAAGGCATGGACAATAAAACGCGGATCACGCGATCCGCGTTCAGCCCTGAGGGAACCCAGCTATTTCTTACCGGCTCCAAAAGCCAGGGCGAACCCAAGGAGGGCAAGTGGTCTGAGTTTGGTCGCCTGATGATTTATCAACCGGTGCCTTCCGACGAAAAAACCCCACCGAGCGAGGCATCGGAGGGGTCTTGAAAAAGATCGAGGTCTTTGACCCGAGGATGACTAGGGAGAAACTTCTCCTTCAGCATCGAAAGGACCGGCCATGCCGATCAGGGTTTCCCCCGCCGGGAGACTGGCTGTTGCCGAGGTGTTGACCTTTCCCAGATTGTAGGTTTCCCCCACGGAGGATTTGGGGAATTCGCCCTTGTTGAAATAAGGGGCCAATTGTTCCTGAGATGGAGAGGCCGAACTGGATTGACCGCTTTCCAGTGCCCATTGCTGCTTGGCGTTGTCAATCAGGCGCAGGTTGTTCTTGATCAGATTGAGCTGTGTCTGCTCTCTGGCTCTTAGAAGGTTGGGAACCGCAATGGCTGCCAACAAGCCAATAATGGCGACCACAATCATGATTTCGACCAACGTGAAGGCCGAGCGTCTACGGAATTTCTTTAATTGCATAAATGGATGAGGCTGATTGCTAAACCCTTTCGGCAACTTCGACTCAACGGTCGACCATGGAAAGGTTTGTTTGTTCGTTACAGAAATTATAACACACCTTGCATCAAAAAGTTGCTTTCAGATCGATAAAAGGTGCTTCCAAGGCCCTCAAAATCCCCCACGGGATAGTTGAGCCTGAAGGGCCATCTGAAATTCCATCAGATCATTTTGAGACGGTTTGTAACCCTCCTGGTCGGGAGACAATCCCAACTGGCCATAATCGTCGAGATACCATCCCGCGCTCTGCTGGTCACTGAAAGTCACCTTGCCGCTGATGCGCATCCCGGGTCGCGCCAACTGATCAATGGTGACTGAAACCTTGCCACCCGCCGGCGGCGCGTCCATGCCATCATCGACCAACTCTCCCAAATCATTTTCTGGACCAGGGGCCCCCTCTGCAAGTGGATCGGGTTGAGGGACGGCCGCTTCTTCGGCTGGATCGATCACTTCGGGCTCGGGTTCCGGGTCGTCCTTGGGCATCACCCCGAGGTCGTCAACCAGGAACCGCACTTCCATATAGGTCATGCTCAAGCCAAAAGATTCCTCCAGTTTTTTCTGGATGTCCGCTACCTTGAGTCCATCGTCAATCCATTGACGCACTTGCTTTTTTTGTAAATCGTCCAGTGTCATGAAAGGTGGGCCTTCTTCGTGCAGGCATTAAATCGCATCATCCGCCCAATTCAACGATTTATTCGAGGGACTTGATCCATTCGATCAAGGATTGCACCTGCGATTCGGAAAGAACCCCCTGATAGGAGGGCATTCCAATATCCGAATCGGCATAATCCCGCAGGACCTTGCGAGAGGGCTCCAGAATCGATTCACGGAGGTAGGCCTCGTCGGCGGCGGCATCCTCTCCTCGAACAAAGGAGCGTGAGCGGCCCCACAAACCGGCAAAAGTGGGCCCTACCCGACCGGAGGTCGATCCATCCATCGAATGGCACGCCATGCAGCCCATGGTCTCATAGAGCTGCTGGCCATGCTCGCTCGAAGCGGGCCCCTCCGATGGCAGATCAGGTATCAGGCTTGCGGCAGCCACCTGCGACACCGCAGGCTTCTCCAATTGCATGGAGGACCAATCTGCCTGAGGCAGTCGATTCAGGGTCAGGTAGGCCGACCCCTCCAAAGGTTCTCCACCGGCAGAAGCCAGCCGATAAACCACTTCCATCTGCATGACTTGGCGATTCTTGGGGGTTACGAGGAAGACACCTTGACGATCCAGACTCAGCAGAGCCGCCAGGACAGGCACCCGTTCCGTGCCGGATTGCCCATCTTCACGATAATAACCCGAACCATAACCCGAACTACGCCGATAATCCCATTGCTGAACGGCGTATTGGGCCGATTGAGTGGCGATGGCCTCGTCCAGAGGTTGCGCAAAACGCAGCCAGATGCCTTCTTCGAAACCGCGCACTTGAGTCGGATAGGGAGCTGGATCGCCGGAAGGCCTCAAGCGCACCAGGCCAGCCCATTGGCGAGCATTGGAACCCCAGATCCGAAACCCCACTAGGTGAAGCCAGTCATTGGCGGGATGTTGTACCGCCTTGAGCAACGGGACATCAAACGTGAAGGGAAGTGGGACGACTGCGGCCTGATGCGGGTTGGGCATGGTATCCGGATGCACCGCAACCAAGCGAGGGCGGTAGTAATCCAGATAGACCATCGTATCATTCAGATCACCCATTCCCTGAGGGCCCAACCAGATGGAATCGGCGCCACTCTGAACCACTCGATGCGGAATCCAGCAAAGGGGCTCGGTGATTGGCTGACTGGGAGGGACGACTTCGGCACTCGGTCGAAACCCGTAATGATGTCCATGACGAATCCAGTGCACGGGTGTGCTCGGCACCCAATGCCCTTGTTGGTCGCTGGCCATCAGCAGGTCCCATTGGGGGATGTAGCCGACGTAGGGTTGCCTCAACCCCGTAGCGATGGTCTCTACCTGCGCGCCATCGCTGGAAACACGAAGGATTTTTCCATTGTCGACCCCCTGGTAGGTCAATTGTTGGCCACTTTTGGCCAGATAGAAGCTTCCATCGTCGGCCAATACCATGGCCATGGCAAACTCACGGGTCTCAGCCGTCTGAGTGAATCGGTTACAAAAATTCTCCTGTTCCTCGTAGTCGCCGTCTCCATCACGATCCTTCAGGCAGATGATACCATTACGCGTGTAGATGTAAGGTTCCCCCTCTTTGAGACAGACACTCATGGGTTCATGCAGCCCTGCAGCCACTCGACGCCATTGCATCCCGCGGGAGGCCTCATCCATGGGTTGAGCCAGCCAGAGATCGCCATCAAAGGTCGTTACCCACATCCATCCTCGGTTATCAAAGGCCATGGCAGAAGATCGCACCTTGCGCTGCCAGGGATTGGGGTCGGGCAATGGCAGGTTTTCCTGGATCATACCTGCCTGTTCTGAAACCGGCTTCCATGTCGTGGATATCCGATCGGGCCAGCGATTGACTGCAGGTTCGGACGACGGAATCCCGGCCAGAGTCATCAGCGGAGCCTCCATGGCTCGACGGTGGTGACCTACAAACAATCGCAAGCGAGAAGTCAACTCGGTGGGTGCGATTCGAGCCATGAGGACTTCATGCTCGGCATCCCAGTGCAGGGTGGCTTTGGCCGTATCAGATCGCACCCATGCATGTACGATCGGTTGCCCGGGTGTGGAAGATGACCATCTCCCAGCAGCTGGATTCAGGACTTCTTGTTCAAACTGATTTTGTGGAACCGAGGCCATGACCAAGTAAAGCGTCTCGGAATGAGGCCCCACCTCCAGGGAGCGGACCCAGTCGACCTTTCCATCCGCAACCTGCATCTCCCCGACTTCTCTCAGGCTTGTCGAGCCGATTTGATAGGAGAGCCAGTTTCCTCCGGCACTGCTTCCCACCGCTTTCCAGACGCCTTGATCCCGACTCAATGGGCCTCGCCCCAGATTTCGAGGATCGAGTCCACGGTCTCGCGGATCGTCCAGCCGGGGTTCCCCCGAGAAGATGCCCGGATAGAGCCCGGTCACGCTCAAAGGTTTCCCGAGAGGCTCACAAAGGGCTGTTTGCCCACCGACATTCTTAACTCCGGGTTGAAAATAAGACTGCGTGGCCATGCTTCGGTAGCTCAGAAAATCCCCGTGCCAGACCACGCTCCATCTCAAAAGCTCCGTATCAAAGCAACCATAGGCGCCTTCTCCCAAACGAAAAACCAGGCCCCTGACGGTCAGGTTGTCCTCCACCTCGGCACCTTCCATGCTTCGAGCATCGAGCGTGGTGGCCATCCAACCGGCTTCCATCTCCAGATAGTCCGACGCCTTGTCGGCATGCGCGCAGATGGCCTTCCATGCCATCGACAGACATGCGAGAGTCGCCAGAAAGGACGCTACCCATCGCGTCTGCAACAATGCGATGGACCTCATGGCAAGGAAGGGTAGCTGGAAACAAAAAAGTCCTTGAGCTGATGCAGCGCACGGCTGCGATGACTGATCTGATCCTTGATCTCACTTCCCAGCTCGCCAAAAGTCTGATGGTATCCTTGTGGCTGAAAAAGGGGATCGTAGCCAAAACCATGCGCCCCTGAAAGTTGATCCCGCAGCACCCCTTCACAGGCACCTTCAAAGCTCCAGAACTGAGAATCTCTTTCCCCCAAAGTAGGCTGAAACAAGGCCAGAGAACAACGGAAGCGCCCCGTGCGACGCTCGATGGGCACCCCGTCCAGAAGCCGCAGCAATTTGGCGTTGTTGGCTTCATCCGGAGCGTTTCCGATCGATTGCGTCTCATCAGCAGCAAAACGAGCCGACTTCACCCCCGGTTGTCCATCCAGACCATCCACCTCGAGGCCCGAATCATCGGCAAGGGTCATCCATGGGGCGTCTCCAAGACCCTCTCGAAGCATCCAGGCTGCCAACTGCGTGGCCTTTGCCAGGGCATTGCCTTCGAAGGTGTCTTCGTTTTCGATCAACTCAGGAACCTTTCCAAGTGTCTGCATCGACACCAACGAAAACTCCTTGCCAAGGATGGTATGGATTTCTTCGAGCTTGTGCGCATTGGCTGAAGCAACGTAGAGCGTGGGGAACGGTTTCATGAGGTGGCCTTCTTTTTCTTGTTGAGACGTTTTTTCAAGGTTTTGAAATGCTCGTCTCCGACCATGTATCCCTGACAACAATCGGCCCCACAGCAGCAGGGACGATCCTCAAAACCATCCAGCTCATAGCCGTAATTATAGGTCAGCTCTTCTCCCTTTTCGATCGACCGGGTGGCATAAATCCAGACCCGGCCCTTCTTGATTTCGCTTTCGCAATTGGGATCGCAACTGTGATTCAGGTAACGGGCCAGATTCCATAGAACACTGCCATCGATGTCCTCATCCTCATTCAAAGTAAACACGTATTCATTTTGTTCCTTCAGCTCGAGAGCCGCATCTTCCTTGCTGATGAGGGGTCCGGTATATTCGATGATGCGCTTGCCCTTTTTGATGGGCTTCCTGGCGTAACCGCCAAAACCATGAATGCCAGATTTCTTGGCTTTGACCAAGGGGTGGGTGTTGTGAGGTATTTTTGCCATGATCGATGATTCAGCTCCTCTCAAATCTGGAGAGCCGAGTGCATTCCCAATCTAAAGCTCTGGAACCCCATCAATCAATCCAGAAGCCGATTGCCTGCTGAGGAATCGAATAAAAGGGCTTGGATCGGCGGCATAGGAACCCTCACAATTTGCCATCCCCCAATAGCCATTCGACCCACCATGCCATTGCTCGCACAGTCCTTGTCTTCCACCGACCCCGGCCACTGGCCGTTTGTTTGCCTCCTTGCGGGCATGATCACTGTCATCGCGGGTATCACCTGGTTTCGACTGCATGCCTTCGTCGCCTTGATCCTCTCCGCCATGATGGTCGGTACGATCGACCTCCTGGAGCCCGGGAACCAGGCTTCATTGAGTCAATGGGTGCTTGCTATCGAAAACCCGATGAGCTCCCTGGGTGTGGTTGCGGGAAAGATCGCCTGGTTAATCGCCATGGCTTCCATTATTGGAATGTGCATGATGGACAGCGGTGCCTCAGAGCGCATCGTCTCGGCACTCATCCATTGTTTCGGGGAAAAACGAACGCCGTGGGCGCTGATGGCCAGCGGTTTCATCCTCGGGATCCCCGTTTTTTTTGATACGGTGTTCTTCCTTTTGATCCCTCTGGCCAGGGGGCTCGCCATCAGGACCGGAAAAGGCTATGCCGCTTCCATCATGGCGATCAGCAGTGGCGCGGTGATCACCCACACACTGGTACCGCCCACCCCGGGTCCCTTATTCATGGCCGAAACACTCGACATTCCTCTGGCCACCGGGATCTGGGCAGGATTGCTGAGCGGCTTGCCAGTGGTGATCGCAGCCCTGAGTGCAGGATGCTTTCTCAACCGTCATCAAAGGATCCATGTCCCTCAGGATCTTGCCTCCGAGGCTCGATCCCAAGCCATGGGTGATGGAGGGACCCTTCCCAACTTGATCTGGAGTTTGCTCCCGGTGTTGTTACCCGTTTTGCTGATTGGGTCGAGCACCTTCAGTGGCTTGAGTAAGAACCCAGAAAGCGAACCCATGGGCTGGATGGCATGGCTGACTTTTCTTGGAAACAAGCAGGTCGCCATGACTCTCTCGGCCGCCTGCGCTGTGCATCTGCTGATGCATGAGCGAAAAATGGGATTGGAAGCCCTTGGGAAGCGCATGGCTCCTGCCCTTGAAACAGCCGCCATCATCATCCTCATTACCGCTGCGGGAGGGGCGTTTGGGGGCACCATCCAGGCAGCAGGTATCGGCGAAGCCATCAGTCATCTCTCCAGCCGGCTGGGCATGCCGCTGATTCTGGTCGCCTGGATCACCGCGGCACTGATGAAAACCGCGCAGGGATCCGGCACCGTCTCCATGATCACCACCACGGGTATCATGGCATCGGTACTTCAAGGATCCCCTGCCTTGTCGTTTCACCCCATCTATCTTTACCTGTCGATTGGGTTTGGCTCGGGCATGATTTCATGGATGAACGACAGCGGTTTCTGGGTCGTCTGCAAACTCAGTGGCATGAGCGAACGAGAAACGCTCAAAACCTGGTCACTTTGTCTTGCTCTGATTGCCTTGATGGGGTTGTGCCTCACACTGGCCGCCGCCAGCCTGTGGCCCATGGTTTGAGGCCATGCAAGCCCTCATCCAATAAGGAGACAACTCCTGTTTTAGCAACCGATCAACCAATCTACCCATCCGCTCTGCATCCCTACTCAAACTGAATGGTTTGAGGTGCCACGCGTGAACCCGCAGGGGGATCGGTTTGTAGCGTCATCAAATAGGCGATGAGATCCTCCACATCCTGCGGTGGCAGTAAGACGCCAAAAGGAGGCATGGGTGAAACTTGTGCGGGATACCCCTCTGCCATGGCAGCCTGGGGATCGATGAGGCTTTCGCGGATGTAGGCGGCATCCTTGCGTTTGGCAATGTCATCCAAAGGAGGGCCCACCACACCCCCCTGCCCCTGAACCTGATGGCATCGCACACAGGAGGCAACGGGGTGTTCCTGGAAGAGGCGCTTTCCACGAGTGGCATCACCCACCAGCGAACCCGTCTCCTGATCATCGATTTCCATGATCAGCTCCTGAAGGGAGAGATCGTCAAACCAGGCCATGCCCGTCGAGACTCCCCAGCCTCCGAACAGGCAATTGACCTGGATACTGTCACGATTACCCGAATTGAAAGTCACTTCCACCTCGGTCCAGTCCTGGTCCCCTTTGATGGCCTGGGTCACCGTTTGCCCCATACCATGCACGTTCATGAGGGCCCCCATGGCTCCCCGCACCCCTTGGGTCTTGATCCATCCGGAAAGACGGTATTCGGTGCTTGGCTTCACAGGGATGGTGGCCAGCCAACCGGCATCGGCACCACGCTCGGATTGAATTTTAAGGGCCTTGTCGCCGCTACGTGCCTGACCATCCCCCGAGGCATGAGTGAATGTGGTCCCCCCACGGTTGCCATAGGTATTGGCCACCCAGGCAGTCGGGCGATCTCCTTCTACCAACTCGACCGTGGGGTTGGGCATGATGTTGGACCCCAGGCGTGTCTTGAAAGGAGCGATTCCCTGGTTCTTGGCCGCCGTTTTCAGGGCAAGCGCCAGCCATTCATCCTGTTGGTTGGTCTTGTCCTGGAAAAGACGCGGGATCGCCATCTTCAAGGTGGCATCGGCATCGAAGTGGGCCATCTTGATGTAGGCCTCTCGACGCACGCCCAGGTCCTCCGCCGTGATGGCTGCAGTATCCAATAGGAGCTGCAGGTCTTCACCCGAATTCCCAAGAGCCCGGATGGCATTGCGACGTAACTCAGGACTGGCACTCAGAAGCGCCACCTGATGAATTTCACGGTCCAGTTTCCCCAGACCATGAAGGATCCAGAGGGCATGCAGGGAAGCCACCGATTTTTCGGCGACTTTTTTGCGCAGGAGTTCCACCACCTCGGTGGCA
>MDTE01148713.1_pt1 | contig 15407 bp, 9 predicted proteins | sample 811231 | NCBI WGS metagenome assembly MDTE01 (sample SAMN05326651, study PRJNA326480) | marine metagenome | isolation source: seawater | place: Indian Ocean: Red Sea | collected 2010 | reverse complement strand
TACCCGTCACCAGCGGTATCCGCAACCGGCACCGGCTCAAGGTAATGATTGTCCTTGAAGGTCGGGTCCACGTTGGCCTTCCAGTCAAGTTGTCCAATGATGAAATCAAGATCTCGGTGCTTGCTCTTGGGCATATCCTTCACCAGAAAAGACCAAGGCACTTCGCGTCCCTCGACCAAAGACTGGAACATGCCAAAGACATCCGACCCCCACTGAGGCTCATAGGTGCACAAGGAACCCGGGGCGTGCAAGATTCCGGGTCCGATGAGCCACCCACTCCCGGGTTTCAGGCGATAGGCACGGGAAAGATCAAGAATCCCATTGTCGCCTCGATTCCAGTTCTTGAGACATTCCTTCAATTGCGCTTTGGTCGTCCCGGGCTCCAATCCCATAAAGGTATAGGGAAAATTGTTGCCCACGTTGTTGTGCTGGGGCGGGAAATAGTATGACTCGGGCTTGCCCTCCTGTTTGACCAGTTTGGCCCACTTATCCGACTGGTGCATGTGGTGGGGAATGGGACCCATGTTGTCAAAAAACTTCGAATAAACAGGCCACTTCCCGTACTTGTTCCAGATCCGCTTGCCAATCAAGTCCCCGCCGCATTCCGCGACCGCCTGTTCCAGGGTGAACCGCTGCTTCCCAGCAACGACATAACTCAACCCCTCATCCGGTTCTCGTCCCTCGTTGGCAGCGGGTGTCGTTGAAGCGAACCAACGCTCATCGATCCCCCCGCGATTCAACCCATAGGCATAGAGGTCATCCGGGTGAAGCTTGAGACGTTTTCCCGGCTGGAGGATGGACCGCGGCACCCAGCAGGGTGCCAAGCGGAGAAGGCCGCCCGTCTCTTCAAGTTGGGCGTCAACGATTTTACGAACCTTCGACTTGACGGTCTTCAATGAGCTTACCGTATTCATATCATTCTATAAAAAATCAACCTGCGTCCGCTTCGCTTCGCCCAAAAGTCCATGCGACGGATTCACTTCTTTTACCCGATGCCCTGCGACCCCCGACCATCCTGCTGCCCCCTTGATGGGAGATCCTTCTCAGTCGAGACCGCCTTCGCCTCGTTGGGTTCTGGGTTCCCAGAACCTAAATAGGGCCAAACCCAACCGGCAATTAGAAATTCGACTTGCAGCAGCCCGAACCGCTAGCTGCAAATGTCTCGCAAAGAACCCCGTTGCGGGGGCATTCGAAATTCAGATTGCGATCCGTCTCACCATCCCTCATAGTCATAGATAGTCTGAACCTTCCCCTTTTGAGCTATGTATTTCGGCGTGGACTATCACCCAGAGCATTGGGTTTATCCCTATGCTGGAACCCCTGACAATCCCGAAGAGCGCTGGAAAAGAGATGCCGAGTTAATGGTCGGTGCGGGCGTGAACGTGGTGCGGGTCGGGGAGTATGTCTGGGGGCTCTGTGAACCAAGTGAGGGTCAGTTCGATTTTGCCTGGATCCACCGGTTGATGGATATCCTCAAGGAACATGAGATCGAGGTGGTTCTCACCACGCCCACTGCCGCTCCTCCCTTATGGCTGACTCAAAAACATCCAGAGATTCTTCCCATCGACGAACGGGGCCTCACCCTTCACGAGGGAACACGACACGCCGCCTGTTACAACAGCGATTTATTCTGGAATTACTGCCGGAAAATCGTCACGGCAATGGCCAATGAACTCGGCAACCATTCTCACCTGATTGCCTGGCAAATCGATTCGGGAGTCGGGGGGCATACGACAGAGTTTTCCTTCAACGATGAAACTCGGCGTGATTGGCATGCCTGGCTTCAGGCCAAATACGAAACGATCGATCGACTCAACCAATTCATGGGCACCCGATTCTGGGCGCAAACGGTTCAGGATTGGGATCAGGTTCCCCTCCCCCGAACCGCGCCCACGGTCCACAATCCCGCTCTCGTTCTGGATTGGATGCGCTTTTCCAGCGATACCATCGTGGCCTTTATCCGCATGCAAGCCGAACTCCTCAAACAACTCACTCCCGACATTCCCGTGACAACCATGATGCGCGCGCTCTCCAGGCACTACGACCATTTCGATGCCGCGGAGGAGCTCGATTTTGTCTCTCTGGATAGCTATGCCACGATCAAGTCGAAATCGGCCGAGAACGCTATGGATATCGACATTCTGCGTTCGCTGAAAAAAGACCGTATCCGGACGCCCGACGGGAGTCATCACGGCTTCTGGGTGATGGAACAGAAGGCAGGAAACGTGAACTGGCAGGACGTGAACTCGCTCGTTCGCCCAGGCGTCGTCCGGCTCTTCACCTACCAACTCATCTCGAGGGGGGTGGACGGCGTCCTGTTTTTTTTCTGGCGACAACCCCGAATCGGATCAGAGAAGTTCTACGGTGGCGTCCTGAACCATCAAGGGAAAGGAGACAATCGAACTTACCGGGAAGTCCGCCAAATCGGCGAGGAAATCAAGCTCCTTGCCCCGATGATCAAGAACACCAAAGTCGTCGCCGAGACTTGTCTTCTCTACACCCACGACAACGCCTGGACCTTGAAACAAGACATGCAACCCAATCGGCACTTCGATCTCCGGGATCACATGCTTCGATTCTACTCGGCCTTCCACAATCAGAATATCGCGGTCGATTTCGCCCGTCCCACCGACGACCTTTCAAAATACAAATTGGTGGTCGCCCCATCGCTCCATCAACTCGCCTGGGGCGAGGCCGATCTTCTCAAACTCTACGTCCAAAATGGCGGCACGCTGGTTGGCACCTTCAATACCGGCCTGGTTGATGAACATCACATTGTTCCGGACGACGGCCTCCCGCTCAACCTCATCGACCTTTTTGGTCTCGAGGTGGTGGAATTTGATCCCATCTCACCGGACGAGGTGAATCACCTGAACATGAAGGGGGCTTTCCCCATCAGTCATCTGCATCCGGCGCAACTTTGGTGCGACATCATCGAGCCCAAGGACTGTGAGGTCCTGGCCACCTACACCAAGGATTTCTATGCCGGAAAGCCGGCCTTGACGACCCACCAATTTGGCCTCGGTCAGGCCATTTACCTTGGAACGATGAGTCATCATTACTTTTACCACGACCTCGTTCTGTGGCTCAGACAATCAACCGGGTTGAGCGGTCTGCTGAAGGTACCCGAAGGAATCGAAGTGAGCCTTCGGCAGAATGGGGGGACCAAGCTCTACTTCCTCCTCAATCATCAAAATTCCTCGGTCCGCATTCAGTTCTACAAGCCGGTTCATGATTTTCTCACTGGAAATACCTTCCAAGGAGCCTATGATCTCCCCGCCCACGGCGTCCTGATCATCGATGAAAACCCCAATGCGGCAGACAGCGAATGAGGTCCTGCGAGGAAGAAATCCGCTGCCAAGATGGCAGACTGTATTGGCGGCATGGCGTGGGATCGACACCTCGGAGGCCGAGTCCCTCCAGGGTTACCAACCCAAGAACGTTGCCACGCTGACCAAGCACCTCATTGCCGATCTCAATCTCCAGCAGAAGGAATGTGAGACTGAAATTCCACGCGTCTGGGCCAGCGCCATTGACCCCCGGATCACTGCTCACGCACAGCCGACGGGACTCAAGAACGGCACCTTGTTTGTCACCGTCGATCACAACACCTGGCTTCACGAGATCCTCCGCTACCACCGGAAAGAAATCCTCAACCGCTTGCAGAACAGCTTCGGCAAGTCGACGATCCAGAGAATCTCCTTCCGCCTTGGCTGAGGCCTCAGCATTCCGCCAGGCGAAGCGCAACGGGGACCGTGAGCCCTTCTTTTGCGGCATCGACCACCAAGTCTGAGCCAAGGGCCTGAACGAGCTCCCGAGCTCGCAACACCATTTGATCCACTCTGTCATCGTCGTGATCCGGATCGTGATGAAAGAGAAAGAGGCGCTGAACCTTGCCCGCGACAGCGATTCGCACAACGTCATCGACACACCCGTGACCCCATCCGACGTGATCTCGGTACTCCAGCGCGTCGTATTGCGCATCCATCACCGCCACATCCGCCCCGCGGATGAATTCAATGATCTCTCGATTCAGGTCTCCCGACTCCGTCGCGGCAGGGGCATCGGGTGAACCCAACAGACCATATGACGCCGGCTCGTTATCCGGCAAATAAACCACCGATTGACCGTCGTAGCTCAATCGGTAGCCCGTCGAGCCACCTGGATGGTTGAGAGCCAAGCTGGCGACGTGAATCTGGCCCAAACTGAACTCGGCTTCCTTCAATTCGGTAATCGTGATTTCACTGACCATTTCCCTCATGGGAATCGGAAAATGCGGCTGCTCCATCTGTCGGGAGAGAATCCAATGCAGCCCTTGCCGCGCCCCTTCACACCCATAAATCCGAACGCCATTCCCCACTTGATAGGCCGGTGCAAAAAACGGGAGACCCTGGATGTGATCCCAATGGCTATGTGAAATCAGAAGGGACACCTCGAGGTTGGTTCCGGCCGATTCACGAACGAGCGCATCCCCTAGAAGCCGAATCCCGGTTCCCGCGTCGAGAATGATCACCTCATCACCCAGGCGAACTTCGACGCAAGATGTGTTTCCCCCATACCGAATCGTCGACGGACCGGGGGTGGGAACAGAGCCTCGAACTCCCCAAAAACGGAGCATTCCCGATCTCACTCGAATTGACTCCTGGGAACTCATGCCACCTGTTCCTTTGATCCACTGATTCAGCGCGAAAGCCCACCCAGCGTCTCAATCCCGAGTCGAAGACTCAAGAACTGTGTGAACCAATCTTGCAATCCTGTGAGAAGCAAGCATGACGCCACTCACCAAAAAAAGAACATTTGGATACTTGATACTTGAGGTTGGTCGAAAGGAATTCTCCGGGTCTCGGCCACCCCCTGGGCCCAGCCCCCCCCAATTCGTTGAATCGACGAGGGTTTTGACTTCTCTCCTGCCAATGGTTCCCTACTCTGGAACCCTCAACCCCCCGGAATTGGTTTTATGATGATATCACAGCCCAAGCGACCACTCCTTCGGAGATGGTGCCTCTTGACCACCCGATTGCTCCCATTGGTCGTCTGTGCCCTCCCCTTTGGGGCTCTTATGGCAACCGACAGCCCAGCCCCGCCAACCCAACTCTCCGACTCCACGATCCAACTTCGATTGGAGACCTTTGCCCGGCTCGATGCCTCGCTCTATCAAAGGTCCCCCAAGGTCAAACGTCTCGTTGACGAAACGGCTGCCGTTCTCGCCAATGATTCAAGGCTCCTGGTGTTGATTAAGCATTTCGGTCTCAATGATCAAAGTGAGGCGCTTCTGGCTCTCGCTCGATCCCACGCCGAGGATTCCGATGGAGACGAGGCCATTCGACTTCTCCTTAAGTTGAATCCGGAAGCCGTCCAGGGGTTGGCAGGCGCGGATTCCTCGACTCTCTTGAGGCTCCTGGCGAGGAATGGTTCTGGGGCAGCACTTGATGTCGTCATCCCCGCGCTTCTATCCGGTAAGACCGACGATCAAAACCAAGCAAGGATCGTGGAGGCAATTTGCAGAAAGAAGACCGGTGCGCAACGACTTCTCCAGGGGCTGGATGAGTCAAAGGATCCCCTGAAAAAGAAAATATCCGAGGTGGCCATTCGCGTTCTCGAACAAACCCCTTGGAACGAGCTATTAACCCGGTTTCGCGCCTTCGGTCCGGAAACCCCGGCGACGAAAAACCCGACCCTCGCCGACATCCAGCAGCTCCTTCAGAAAGAAGGAAACGCCGATGAGGGAAGAAAGATATTTCAGTCAGCCACAGGCAGTTGCATCAATTGCCACGTCGCCGAGGGGGTCGGTCGTGACCTCGGACCTAACCTATCGGAGATTGGAAAAAAACTCGGAAAGGATGCGTTGTATGATGCCATCCTCAACCCCACCGCGGGGATCTCGTTCGACTATGAAGGATGGAATCTGACCCTCAATTCGGGAGATGAACACACCGGCATTATTGTCAGCCGAACCGAGAACTCGATTTCGCTCAAGAACCTCCTGGGCCAAGTCATTGAAGTGACGCCATCCGAAGTCTTTGAGTTGCAGAAAATGACCACTTCCTTGATGCCGTCCGGCCTCGGTCAACTCCTGGGAGAGAAACCGCTTGTCGACTTGGTGGCCTACCTCAGCTCCCTGGGAACGTCCTCAACAGAGCCTCAGCCCTAACCCGCATCCTCAACGGTTTTGGTGTAGGCTTCCACCGCCACTTCCCAATCCCGGGTCACCTGGCCAAGCGCTTCTTTCTTCTCAGTCTCTTCTTTTCGAAGCGTCCTGGCCTGTTCGGGATCCCGGTAAACAGCCCGATCAGAGAGGATCCCGGCCAATTCCTCAAGACGATTCTCCAGTTCGATCACCCGCCGCTCCAACCCTTCCACTGCCGCTTTCCTAACCTGAACCTGCCGGGATTTTTTCTGGCGCTCGATCGCTTCGCTTCGCCGCCTTTCTTTCGATGTCTTCACTCCAGACGCCCCTGATCCGGGGGGCGGACTCGAGACCGGCAACGCGGCCGACTCCTCCTCCTTCTCCAGAGCCTCCACCCGATCCCGATAATAGTCGTAGCCCCCGAAATAATGAGCCAGGGTGCCATCTTCCACGTGCACAATGTGCTCGGCAAGGGAGCGGAGCAGGTGAATATCGTGGCTGACAAAGATCAAGGTACCCTCGAACTGTTGGAGGGCAAACACCAACGCCTCAACTGAGTCGATATCCAGGTGAGTCGTCGGTTCATCCATGACCAGCAAATTGGGCGGATCCAACAGTAACTTCACCAGAGCCAGGCGACTTTTCTCCCCTCCACTGAGCACCTTCACTGTCTTGAAGACATCGTCTCCACGAAACATGAAGCAACCCAGAACATCACGAGCGTGGGTCTCGGTAACCGCGCTGCCACTGCGAAAGGCTTCCGACAGGACGGACCGATTGGGATCCAAGTTCTCCACACGGTGTTGCGAAAAATATCCCAACTCGACATTGTGGCCGAGAGACCGTTCCCCTTTCTGAATCGCTTCCACGCCGGCGAGCAGCTTAAGCAGAGTGGTCTTCCCCGCGCCATTCGGACCCACCAGGCCAATGCGTTGTCCCCGCTCCACCTCAAAATCGAGATGCCGATATACCTCGAGCGTCCCATAGGCGTGCGCAACATCCTGGAGCCGAATCACCCGCTGGCCGCTCCGCGCCGGCTGAGGGAAGGTAAACTGAATCGACCGCTCTTCCCGAACCGGTGCCTGGACCTTGTCCATCCGTTCAATTTGCTTGAGTTTGCTTTGAGCCTGCCTTGCCTTTGTGTTCTTGGCTCGAAAGCGGTTCACAAAAGACATCAAGCGATCGATCTCTTTCTGCTGGTTGGAATAAGCGGCTAACACTTGCGCCTCCTCGGCCGCCTTCTGATCCAAGAACGAATCAAAGTTCCCTCGATATCGCTTCAGTTCCCGCCGTTCGAGATCAACAATCGAATCGACGACGGTGTTGAGGAATTCTCGATCATGGGAAATGAGGAGAAGGCCACCGGAGAACCTGGACAGATGACTCTGCAACCATCGCAGCGAGGGCAGGTCGAGGTGATTGGTCGGCTCATCCAGCATCAAGAGATCCGGTTCCTGCACGAGCAATCGAGCCAGATGAGCCCGCATGATCCAACCCCCGCTCAACTCGGCGACCGGACGATTCAGATCACGCTCCTTGAACCCAAGCCCCCCAAGGATCTTTCCGGCCTTCGCTTCGAGCCGATACCCGTCCAATTCATCAAACCGCTGATAGCAGTTCTCGATCGAGAGGCCATGGGCATCAGGGACCTCCGATTCCGCCACGATAATCCGTCGGAGGAGTTTGAGCTCCTCGGTGATCGCCGTCGCCAATTCAAGAACGGTCTCGTCCCCCACGTCCGCCGATTCTTGCGGCAGATATCCCAACAACGTCCCCTTCTGGAATCGCACGATGCCGGCGTCGGGTTCAATTTGTTCCAACACGATCCGTAACAAGGTGCTCTTCCCCGCGCCATTGGGACCCACCAAACCAATGCGATCGCCGCGGTTCACCTGGAGCGAGGCATCCGCCAGAAGAACTTTGGGCCCGTAAGACTTGCTGAGATCCGTGATCGTCAACATCGCGAGGCAGGAGTCTGTCAAAGAGAGTGAGGAGGGGGCAAGCGTTGAGGCACCGAATTTGAGGACCGTTTTTCAGCAACCGCCAACCCAACGGGAGCCGGCGGCACTGGGGTCTCGAGACCGAGCACCCGCCCGGTTTCGAACTCGGGGATTGGGGATTGAAGGTGGAGAAGAGCTTTGTATAGTCCCCCCCTCAGCTGGTTGATGCCCAACCGGCCGGCAACGGCTCAGATGAATCGCAGTTTTAGAACGAATCGCAGTTTTAGAGCCGGCAAGACGGGGCATCAACTCAGGCCTTGGGAAGGCCCTCGCCTTTGCCTGCTCGCGGCCCTGCTGCTAATCCTTCTACCCGCCTGTTCGGTCAAGCGCTTGGCCATGAATCAGGTCGGCGATGCGTTGGCGGCCAGCGGGACCACGTTTGCTTCCGACAACGATCCCGAACTCATTCGGGAGGCCATTCCATTTACCCTCAAGCTGGTGGAATCCGTTCTCGCGGAGACCCCCGGACATCGGCAACTGAGGACGGCAGCGGCCGCTTACTTTACCCAATACGCCTACGGTTTCATCCAACTGGAGGCCGATTACGTCGAAATCGATAACTTCGATCAAGCCGAAGCGATGCGGACGCGAGCGAAGCATTTGTTCCTCCGAGCCAGGGATCACGGATTACTTCGACTGGAGCGAGAACATCCGGCTCTGAGAACGGCATTACAGACGAATCCTGCCAAGGCAGCGGCCACCCTTGAGGATCCCGATTTGGTCGAGCCAATCTATTGGACGGCGGCGGCTTGGGGCCTCGCTATCGCGCTGAGCAAGGACGATCCCTTTCTCATCGCCGAGATCCCTCAGATGGAGGCCCTGATCGATCAAGCGCTTCGTCTCAATTCCACCTGGAATCGTGGCGCGATCCACAGTTTCCTCGTCACCTTCGAAATGATCCGACAGCCGAACGGTCAAGATCGGGAAGCCCAATCCCGGATGCACTTCGAGAAAGCGATCGCCGCAAGCCAAGGCCACTTGCTTTCGCCTTATGTTTCGCTGGCAGAGGCGGTTTCCATCCAAAACCAGGATGCCAATGAATTCCAAGCGCTGCTGGAAACGGCCCTGGCCATCAACGTCGATGAATATCCACCGGCACGATTAGTCAATTTATTGATGAGGAAACGCGCTCAGTGGCTTCTGAGCCAACGGGAAGAGCTCTTTTTGCTTGAAGACGACATTGACTGGAATGAATGAATCTCACTTTTTCCAACTGTTAGCTCCGGGAAGATCGATGGGCTGGACGGTGGCGCTAGCCCTGCTGATCGGCAACGTCGGGACCGAGGCAGCGCAGCGAATCCGCCTGGGCACCCTCGCCCCAAAAGGATCGTCCTATTACAACGAAATCAACAAAATGGGACGTGAATGGAAACAAGCCACCCAGGGTAAGGTGTCCCTGACCATCTATCCGGACGGGCGCATGGGAGGGGAATCGCAAATGGTTCGCCGCATGCGGGTGGGCCAACTTCAAGCCGGCTTCCTGACAGCGGTGGGATTGACCGAAATCGAACCCGCCGTCGCCGGACTCCAAAACCTTCCGATGATGTTCAACTCCCTGGATGAAGTCGATCAGATCGGCCTGAAACTCCAGCCCTTGCTTGAAAGGCAACTGCAGAAAAAAGGATTTAAGGTTCTTTTTTGGGTCAACGCGGGTTGGGTCCACTTTTTCGCCAAATCGCCGGTCTCGACCCCCGACGACTTACGCCAACTCAAGGTCTTTACCTGGGCAGGCAGCCCGGAGGTCGTGGATCTCTACAAGGGGGCCGGGTTTAACCCCGTGCCCCTTGAGACCAAGGACATCCTCCCCGGATTGCAGACGGGTATGATCTCCGCCGTGCCCCTGCCGCCCTTCATCGCCAATGCGACTCAAGTGGACACGAGGGCACCCTTCATGTTGGATCTCAATTGGGCCCCCCTGGTGGGAGCGGCGGTCATGACCACCAAGACTTGGAATCGCCTTGCCCCGGCAACCAAAGACGCCGTGATGGGCATCGCCAAGGAGCGAGGAAGCAGCATCCAGACCATTGGTCGTCGCGAGGCCACACAGTCCGTTGCCGCCATGAAGCAACGGGGCCTCAAAGTGATCTCACCTTCGGAGGAGGCAAAGGCACAATGGCGAAAAGCAGCCGAGGCCGCCTATCCCAAAATCCGGGGCACGATTGTTCCCGAAGAAACCTTTGACCGTGTGAACGAGTGGATTCGTGACGCTCGCAAGCAATGAGCGAGGACGCGCCAACCGCTCCAGCTTCTCCCCCATCCCTAGGGTTCGACCGTCTCCGGTCGGTGTTCGTTGGCATCGAGACCGGTGTCCTCGCCGCGACCCTGGCCCTGCTGATCGCGATCCCGCTCCTCGAACGCCTCCTCCGGGAATTCACCAACACGGGGATCACCGGGGCATCCGACTTTGTGCAACACCTTGCCCTCATCACGGCCATGCTGGGTGCCGCCGCCGCCGCCCGAGAAGATCGACTTCTGGCCATTTCGACTCTCTCCCAGGTGGTGAGCACACGTTGGCGGAACTGGATCCGCCTGGTGGCTTACTCGGTCGCGGTGGCCATCACCTTCTATCTCGGCATCGCCAGCCAGGAGCTGATATCGACCGAACGGGACGCCGAGAGCCTGATCGCCTACGGCGTTGAGATATGGATGATTCAGTTGATCATCCCCTTCGGATTCCTGACCGTGGGACTCCAGCTCATCTTTCGAGTCGCCGACCAATGGAGGTTTCGATGGGCGACGGCCGGACTAGCGGCCTTCCTCATGCTTCTGCCAAAGCTCACGTCAATCCCGCCCCAATCATTCTGGTGGCCGGGGGTCGCCCTCATCATCACGGCCACCCTTCTCGGCGCGCCCATCTTTAGCGCCCTCGGAGGGGCCGCTCTGTTGTTCTTCTGGACGGAGGAACTTCCCATTTCCATCGTCTCGGTCAGCCAATACTCGCTCGTCGTCGAACCCATGGTGGCAACCATCCCCCTGTTCACTCTCGCCGGATATCTTCTGGCCGAAAGCAAGGCATCTGATCGGCTGGTCGCGGTCTTTCAAAGTCTGTTCGGCCAGTTCCGAATCGGGCCGCCTCTGGTGACGGTCCTCGTCTGCGCCTTCTTCACCTCCTTTACCGGAGGATCCGGGGTCACCATTCTCGCCCTGGGACCTTTACTGATGCCCCTCCTCCTGGCGGCCCGGTGTCCCGAACGAAACGCTCTGGGATTGCTGAGTGGCGCCGGATCACTCGGAATCCTATTTCCTCCTGCCCTACCGGTGATCCTCTACTTTATCGTCGCCAACGCAAATGGAGATGGTTCCCTTCGATTGGAACACCTGTTTCTCGGGGGCTTGATTCCCGGGCTCATGATGTTAGCCGTTCTTGCCTACTGGGGGGCCCGACAGATTCCCATAACCAAAATGGCCGAGACTCGCCCCTTCTCCCGCCGGGAAGCGATGCGGGCCGTCTGGGTTGCCAAATGGGAGCTCATGCTCCCCGTCGTCGCGCTCGTCGCCCTCTTCTCAGGAGTCCTGAGCACCCCTGTCGCCGCTGCCGCGGTCACCGCCTTCTACGCCCTGATGGTGGAAACCCTTATCCACCGCGATCTCCACCTCATCAGAGACATACCCCGCGTCTTCGCCAAATGCGGTTTACTGGTGGGAGGCGTTCTCTTGATTCTCAGCATGGCGTTTGGATTTACCAATGTTCTGATCGATGCCCAAGTCCCCGACCAAGCGATGGAGTGGGTAACGACTCATGTGAAATCCAAATGGTTGTTCCTCCTCGCGCTGAATCTGCTTCTCATCTTGGTGGGTTGCCTGATGGACATCTACTCGGCCATCGTGGTGGTGGTGCCATTGCTCATTCCCCTGGGGGTTGCTTTTGGCATCGACCCGGTTCATTTGGCAATCCTATTCCTCGTCAATCTCGAATTGGGCTATCTCACGCCTCCCGTTGGAATGAATCTCTTCTTGGCCGCTTACCGGTTTGACAAACCCATTCTCGAAGTTGCTCGTGCCGCGATTCCAGTCCTGATCTTGTTCCTCATCAGTGCCCTCCTGGTCACTTATGTGCCGTTCATCACGACGTTTCTCCCGAGTCTTCTGGAATGATTAGGGAGCGGTCATCCACCGGTTCTTTGCGTTGACAAGGGAGCGAACGCCGTCCTCTTGATTGATGGGCCTCGATGAGATCCACCCACCAGGGCACCTTCCCATGAGACTCACGACCTCCACGACACCCCCCTCTCTCGGACGATGGCTCCCAGGCAAGGGGTCTAGGGTTGCCAGACCTTCGTCCTGGATCTCAACGAGGGTCTCAACCAACTCTAAAGGCCCGATCGACTGCAAGTGTGCAACCCTCTTCTCTCCCGGTTCTCAATCGCGCTTCCACCGATTGACCCGTTCGGTCAGTTCCCGGAACCGGTCCCGGTCACCCGGCAACAAAAACTTTGGTTGGACCAGCTCGTGATAGCGAACGGCTTCCCTCATCCTTTGGTGCAAGACCTCCACCTCGAGCCACGCCAAGTAATAGCCCTGCTTCACCGGTTCCGAGAGAACCTTGGCATTGATCCCGCTCAGCACCATCCGGGCTTCCTCCACTCGTTGGTTGAGTAACAGGGCATGGGCATGATTGATCCGGGCGGTGACACCGCCTCGGCTCTGATTCAAGGCGTCAAACGTGATCGAGATCGCTTCATCAGGGCGAGTCCGCATGCTCAGCAACACCGCAGCAAAATTGTTTTTGGCGGTAAAATTGTTCGGTTGAAGTCGATAGATATTCTCGGCCGCCATCAAGAGATCTGGAGACGAACCGGTCTCAAGGGCCACGTTAAAGAGCAGCTCCCAGAACACCCGTTGCTCCGAGCAATCCTCCTTCAAGTCCCGCAACAGATCCAGGGCTTCCTTGAAGAACCTCCACTCATGAAGGTTGGCAGCAACATTCAGCCCCATATTGCCGCCCGTCAAAGAATAATCGAGCATGGTCTCAAAGGCACGCCGGGCCAGCATCCGATGACCTCGTTTCAGTTCCGCCGCCCCCTCCAGGAAATAGCTGTATCCTTTCAGGCTAAGACGGGTCTTCTCCGACCGGCGAATCTCCATCGCAAGCCCATAGAGTTCGTCCCATCGCTCCGCCTCGCTGAGGAGTAAGGCCTGCGTGTACCAGGCCCGGTCCGCGGCATCATAATCCTCGGTGTATCGCTGGAGAAATCGAAAGGCCAAATCCCTCAATCCAAGGTAAATGAAGGCCTCGGCAAAGAGCATTGCTTCGTAAGCGGTTTCCGGCGGCCTCACGTAGCGGGTCGCTTGTTGAATCGCCTCGCCCCTTCGATCCAACTCCGAGAGCAATCTCCAGAACTGAACATGGTCGACCGGCCGGTCCTGAAAACCGCTTTCGAGTGCCGACAATGAGCGGCGGTATGCTTCCGGATCCAGTCGCACATGGCTGACGATCAAATTGAGCCGGTGGGCCAGGGTTGATGATTCGCCCCGGCCCATCGCCTCCTTGATTCGAGCGATGTTTTCCGTCGCCTCCCGGGGGGTTCCCCAACCCGCTCGATAGGCAGCACCCACCAATTCGAGTTCCTCATCAGGACGACGCTCCGGATGCTCCTCAGCCCAAAGCAACTCAAAGGCCTCCATCCTTCCTTCAAGAAAAAGGGCCCGAAGTCGAGCCCGATTCAGTTCGGGCGTCATCGGTTTCTCGGCGGTCTCCAACAATTCGACCGTGTAGCGTTCCAGGGAATAATGCTCGAAGGTCTTCGCCACCTGCTCCAAATCCACCACATTGGTTTGGCCCAATCGCAGCAACCAAAAGGCCTTCTGAACCGCTTCGTTGAGATACCGATGTTGGGAATCCCCCCCTTCCAACAAAGCCAAGAACCCCCGACACAATTCGAGATTTCCCGGATCATTGGCAATGGCACTCCTCCAGGCATGAACGGCGGCAGCAAAATTGCCCTCATCCAGGTGTCGCCGGGCCGATCGCAGGAATGATTTCGCCTGGAGCCAATCCACCATACTGATTCGATGAACTGGCCGAAACCCTTCCGGCGTCGAATCCCAGATCCGGAATAAGCAGAGCGAAAGACCTCCCAAAAGGACGAGCACAAAGAGGAGCGCCCCCAAGAACCACCGATTCAGGACCAGTAGGCGGCGGAGCGGATCATTTCTCTCCCGCAAGAACCTCCTGAGATCTTCAACAAAGGATCCAACCATCTCCATACTGTCTACAACCTAAGCACTTGCAATTCAATCAGGAAGGTGCCGCGCAGAAAGCTCAATCAGCGTCCTCGATCCGCCACCAACCCGGCAGCAAGGACCGATACCGTGTTTCACGATAACGGCGATCAATCAATTGCACCGTTCCGAAATCCTCCTCGCGCCGAATCAGACGTCCACAGGCCTGGATCACTCGATTGATTCCAGGCACCAGGTAGGCGATCGAGAAGCCGTCACCGATTCGATCATCGAAATAGGCTTCAATCAGGTTTCGATCTGTGGTCACCGCCGGATACCCGACACCCACCACTACCACACCGCTAAGGCATCCCTTGGGAAGGTCCAGCCCTTCCCCAAACACCCCTCCCAACACCCCGAAGGCCATGAGATTCCTGGAAGTCGATTCGATCATTCGCCGAACAAATTCATCTCGCTGCGCATCCTCCATGGAGGGCATCTGCCAAAGACACTCCAACCCGCCGCTCCAAGAAAGCGCTTGGCTTCCCATCTCTAAGGGTTCCTCAAGTCGAAACCCAGGAACGGCGCTCGGACTCCCATCCCCTTTCAAGACTCGACCCCAATCACGGTGCTCGGGTGGCTCGTGCCCTTCGCCCTCGCCGCCCTCCGTGGCCATGATCCAGGACTCAACATCGGATCGGATCAAGGCGACGATTTCCTGAAGATACTGATGGGAAGAAAAGTAAATCAGATACCGACCCGGCTCTTCGGCTATCGTTGAGTAAAGAACCGATACGAGCCGGCGTGCACTCTTGAGGCGAGACCGCAGTCGCGTGTCGACTTGAGTCTTCAAGACCACCCGAAGGTGATCCGGATCAAACGGGCTACCCAGTTGAAGCACGGGATCCGATTCATCCCCTCCCAGGAGCAACCGAAAGGTGTTGAGAGGGCTTAGGGTTCCGGAAAAACACACCGTCGCGTGGAAGGAATCCATCGACTCGCGGAGCATCGCGCCGGGGTCGACACACAAGAGGCGAATCTCGATCCCTTCCTGCCCCGTCACATAGCAGCGAAAACGTGCCGCCTCGTACTCCGCCAATCGAATCACGTTGAGGACC
>MDTE01152430.1_pt1 | contig 15410 bp, 10 predicted proteins | sample 811231 | NCBI WGS metagenome assembly MDTE01 (sample SAMN05326651, study PRJNA326480) | marine metagenome | isolation source: seawater | place: Indian Ocean: Red Sea | collected 2010 | reverse complement strand
GGCGAATAGGCCGATCCGTCGATCACCACATGGCCGAATTCCTCGGCCAGAGAGGGGAAGTCGCCTTCCGGATCGATCACCACCTGCTGGACCATCCCGGCGCTTTCTTCGAGCAGCCTACGGATAAGGTGCGACTTACCGCTGCCCGAATTGCCCTGAACGAGCAATCGGGTGGCGAGAAGTTCCTCGATATCGAACTCGACCGGCTTGCCGGAAGATTCGTGGCCAATGGTGATCTGCGCTGTCACTCGCATGTGGTTAGCCAGCCGAATCCCCGCTGGGGAACATGCCCGGCGCGGTTTTGCCCAATCGCGTTGCGTCTCGACCGCCTCCTCGCTAGGCCGGTTGCAACAGAGGACGGATTTTCATGACAAAATTGCTGGGCCGCATCGGCCTTGTGCTGCTCCTACTCGTGCTGGTGGCATTCGTCGGACTGGCCACCTGGGAGCCGTTCTTCGCCAAGCGGGGCGATGTCGCGCAGTCGAACGATAGCTATACGGCGGAAATCATCCGCGACGAGTTCGGTGTTCCGCACATTTACGGCGAACGGGATGCCGACGTGGCCTATGGTGTCGCCATTGCCCATTCCGAAGACGATTTCTTCACGCTGCAAGACGTCATCGCCATGGCGCGCGGGCGGTATGGCGCCATTGCCGGACCCGATGGCGCGGCGGTGGACTATGTCTACCACCTGCTCGATGCGCGCGGGACTGCGGAACGAAACTACCCCGACCTGCCGGAAGACACGCGCGCGCTGTTCGAAGCCTACGCCACGGGCCTCAACGACTATGCGGAGGCGCACCCGCAAGAGATCAAGCTCGCAAATCTGTTTCCAGTTGACGGCATGGACGTTGCCGCCGGCTTTGCCTTGCGCCAACCCTTCTTCTTCGGGTTGAACAACACCATCGAACCGCTGGTTGCGGGCGAGGACCTGTGGCCCGAATTCGGGCCATCCATCGGAGCGGAAGAAATCCCCGCCCAGGCCCGCGCCTACCCATTGCCCTGGGGCGAAGATGGTGCCCTGGCGGGATCGAACGCCTTCGCGATCGCGCCGGAAAAATCGGGCGACGGCGTGACTCGTCTTGTCTCCAACAGTCACCAGCCATGGCGCGGGGGCGTGGCGTGGTACGAACTCGTGGTCCAAAGCGGCGAAGGCTGGCATTATGCCGGCGCCAATTTCCCCGGCAGTCCGTTTCCCTTCCTTGGACATAACGAACATCTGGGCTGGACCAATACAGTCAATCGGCCCGACATGACCGACGTGTACAAGCTCGTGCTCGACGACAGCGGCAGGAAATACCGCATGGGGGATCGCTGGCTCGACCTGGAGGAAGAGACGGTCACGCTTCCGGTGCGCTTCGGGCCGGTGGTTCTCCCCGTCCGGCGAACGGTATATCGCAGCGTCCACGGCCCGGTAATCAAGAACGACAAGGGTGCTTTCGCCATCCGTTATGGCGGGATCGACAATCTGGGACAGCTCGACGCCTATTACCGCCTCAACAAGGCGGAAACGCTTGAGGAATGGCAGGCTATCCTGGCGCGGATGGATATCCCCTCCACCAACTTCATCTACGCCGATGAGGGGGGCAATATCGCCTATGTCTATAATGCCGCCCTGCCCGATCGGGCCAAGGGATATGACTGGCGCGGCGTCCTGCCGGGCGACGATCCCAAGGCATTGTGGAACGCGCCGGTATCTTACGAAGCCCTGCCGAAATATATCAATCCGGCTTCGGGCTGGCTCTACAATGCCAACAACACGCCCTTCACGGCCGCAGGCGAAGGCAGCGATCTGGCGCTGGACACCGTCCCGCCCGAACTGGGGGTGGAGCTCAAACAGACCAACCGCTCGCGCCGGGCGTGGAAGCTGATGAGCGAGGATGGGCCTATAACACTCGATCGGTTGAAGCAGATCAAATACGATACCGCCTACGAGCGCGAAGGATATGTCGCCGACCTGTGGGATGCGCTCGAACGGCTCGAACTCGATCCCGACAGCGAGCTCGACCGTGCCCGCGCATTGCTGGTCGACTGGGACTTCACCGCCGACAATGTCGGCCCAGGCGATGCGTTGGCACTGCTGATGATCAAGGAATTCATGTCCGCCGAATATCAGAACAAGCCCTTGCCCGACGTTCGCGAGCAGCTCGAATGGTCGGTCGATCATCTCAACACATATTTCGGCCGGATCGATCCGCCCATGGGGGACCTGCTGCGCCTGCGGCAGGGGGATGTCGACCTGCCCCTGGATGGCGGTTCGGACACATTGCGCGCGTCGACCACCTGGGAGGTGGAGGAAGACGGTCGGCTATCGGTCAAACACGGGGACAGCTTCATTCAGTTCGTCGAATGGGCTCCGGGGAAACGCGTGCGGTCGCAATCGATCCAGCCCTTTGGCGCAGCCACCACGCGCCCGACATCGCCGCATTATGTCGATCAGGCTACGCTGTTCATCCAGCATCGCTTGAAGCCGGTCAATTTCTGGCGCGAAGATGCGATAGCGAATGCAGCGAGCCGGAAGACCGTGACGAACCGGCCCGGAAGCCGTAGCGTCAAACCCCATTGAAAAACCGAATCGAATATCGAGGTATCATGCGCAGACAGCATTTTCTGACCGCCAGCATTTTCGCCCTAGCCCTGGGCATGGGCGCCACAACTCCTGGTCTGGGCATCGCCCCTGCCGCCCATGCGCAAACAACTGCCGCTGACGCGGAACCGGCCGCGCTGACCGAGCTGGTCGACGAAGTCGACATTCCCTACGAGAAATTCACGCTCGATAACGGGCTCGACGTCATCGTCCATACCGACCGCAAGGCGCCCGTCGTCGCGGTCGCCGTGTGGTACAATGTCGGTTCGAAGGACGAGCCCGAAGGCAAATCGGGTTTTGCGCATCTGTTCGAACATCTGATGTTCAACGGGTCGGAAAACGCGCCCAACGACTATTTCCAGTATCTCCAGGAAATGGGTGCCACCGATTATAACGGCACGACGAATTTCGACCGGACGAACTATTTCCAGACCGTGCCGACACCCGCGCTCGAACGCGCGCTGTGGCTCGAAAGCGACCGTATGGGCTATTTGCTCGGCGCGGTTACACAAGCCAAGCTCGATAATCAGCGAGGCGTGGTTCAGAACGAGAAGCGTCAGGGCGATAACCAGCCCGGCGGCCTGATCTTCTATGAAATCGTCGAAACGCTTTTCCCCGCCCCGCACCCTTATGACCATACGCCGATCGGTTCGATGGCGGATCTCGACAGCGCCAGCATGGAAGACGTGCGGGACTGGTTCCGCGACAAATACGGCCCGAACAACGCCACGGTGGTTCTCGCGGGTGATGTATCGGCAGCCGAAGCACGCCCGCTGGTCGAAAAATATTTCGGCCCCATCGCGCGCGGCCCGGTGAACAATCCCGCCCGGGCCAATATTCCCGAGCTTGCCGAGGAGGTCCGCACCGTCATGCGCGATCAGGTCGCGGCGACCAGCATCAACAAATACTGGACCGCGCCCGGCATTTCGGACCGCGAGTTGACGGCGCTCACCGTTGGGGCACAGATCCTCGGCGGCCTGTCGTCGAGCCGTCTCGACAATGCGCTGGTGCGCGACGAGAAGATCGCCGTGGGCGTTTCGGGCGGCAATTATGCCTTCCAGCGCGTCGGCATTCTCACCGTTTCCGCCACCGCCGCTCCCGATGCCGATCCGGCGCTGGTGGAACGGCGCCTCAACGAATTGGTCGATCAGTTCATCGCCGAAGGCCCGACCGAAGACGAAGTCCGCCGGGCAGCGACCAGCTCGGTGGCGGACACCATCCGCGGGCTCGAACAGGTCGGTGGCCGCGGCGGCAAAGCGGTTACGCTCGCTTCGGGCGAGGTGCTGGCCGACGACCCCGATTTCTACGCCCGTCAGTTCGAGATTCTGGCGACGCTCACTCCTGCCGAAGTGCAGGCCGCGATGCAGCGTTGGATGACGCGGCCGGCCATGACCTTGGTCCTCGAGCCGGGCGAGCGCGATGCGGACTATGAAGAAGCCGCCAGCGTTGCCGCAAGCGACGGGGGTTCCGCAAGCGAAGCCGCCGACGACGAGATAACCGTCACGCAGGTAAGGCCGGCCCCGCCGATCGCTTCTATCGCCGAACTCGACTTTCCCGATGTCGAGCACCGGACGCTCGCCAACGGCATGACGCTCCATTACGCGATGCGCGATGCCGTTCCGGCGACTTACGTCACCCTGTCCTTCGACGCCGGCAGCGCCGCCGATCCGCTGGACAAGCGCGGCTTGGAAAGCCTTACGCTGGGCCTGTTCGAAGAAGGCACGACCAGCCTGAGTTCACGCGAGATTGCCGAAACGGGCGAGCGCCTGGGAGCGGATGTTTCGTTAGGCGGAGGGGCCGATCGGTCCAGCTTCACGCTTTCCGCCCTGTCGGCCAACCTCGTGCCCTCGCTCGAGCTCTTGTCCGATATCGTGCGCAACCCGGCATTCGATCCGGCAGAGGTCGAGCGCGTGCGCGCCCAGCAGATCACCGGTGTCGAACAGGAACTACGCACACCCGCATCGATTGCGGCGCGTACGGCGGCTCCGCTGATTTATGGCGAGAACAGCCCTTATGCGGGGCCGGGCAATGGAACGGTGGCCTCGCTCCGCTCGATCACGCGGGACGACATCACCGGGTTCAAGAACCGCTGGATCCGGCCCGACAATGGCGAGGTGTTCGTGGTTTCCGATCGGCCGATCGACGAGATCGTGACCGCGCTCGATGCCGTATTCGGCGATTGGCAGGCGCCGACCGTTGCCAAGGGTGAAAAAGCCTTCGCAACCCAACCGAAAGAAGCCGAAGCCAACCGTATCGTCCTGGTCGACCGGCCCAATTCGCCGCAGAGCTACATCTATGGCGGTCAGATGACCCCGGCCGATGCGCGTGACGAAACCTATGTCGATTTCCTCAATGCCAACAATGCACTTGGCGGCAACTTCCTTGCCCGGCTCAATATGAACCTGCGCGAGGCGAAGGGGTGGAGCTATGGTGTCCGGGGCGCTCCGCTGACCAACGAGAAGGCCGTTGCCTACACCGTGCGCGCGCCGGTTCAGGCAGACCGTACCGGCGATGCACTGGCCGAACTCATTCGCGAAACGAGCGAGTTTCTGGGCACCAACGGTGTCAGCGACGAGGAACTGACCCGGATAGTGACCGCGGAGATCGGCGAATTGCCCGGCCAGTTTGAAACGTCCGGCGCGATCCTGCGGGCTATGCAGACCAATGCGCTCTACGGTCGTCCGGACGATCATTACGAACGTTTGGCGGACCGCTATCGTGCGCAGACGACCGAAAGCCTCGATGCCGCAGCTCGCGCGGCGATCGATCCCGATCGGTTCGTATGGGTCGTGGTGGGCGATGCGGAAATCGTCGCCCCGCAACTCGAACAGCTTGGGCTGCCGGTCGAACGCGTGGAAATGGGCGCGAGCGAGTAATTGACAATCGTGTAAGTAATCCCGATTGAAAGCCCACTCGCATTCTCAACCGAAGAAAGGAATATGCATGTCCGTAGCAGGTACTTATGACACCGTGGTCAAGAGCCCGATGGGCGACCAGAAGGGCACGCTGACCGTCGTGCCCGGCGATGATGGCAACAGCTTCACCGGCTCGATGGCCGGCGGCATGGGCTCGATGGACATCACCGATGGCACCATCGAAGGCGGCGACACGCTCAAGTGGAAGATGGACATGACCGTGCCGATGCCGATGACGCTCAACTGCACCGCCACCGTGAATGGCGATCAGATGACCGGCACCGTCAATGCGGGCGCTTTCGGCGACATGCCGCTGACCGGCCAGCGTCAGGGCTGAACGCCGCGCCAGCACGAACAAAGGGCCGCCGGAGCGATCCGGCGGCCCTTTTTGCTTACGGCACCAGGCGTTTCTCAGCCGGCGATGGAAAAATCGAAAATACGCGAGGTCTGCGCCCCTACCCCGGCCATTCCAACGCCGCTTCCCGTCTGGGATGAATAGAGAAATCCATACTCACCCGGTTCAAGTTCGACATTCGGCGTCACTCTGAACACTCCGGGGGCCAGGCGCTCGTAATCGAAGGGGATCTGGTCTTTCGCCATCACCCCGGCCTTGGCGCCGCCAATGTTGATCTTGCCCACCTTCGCTTCGCGGCGATCATTCTTGACCTTGAACCGCACCAGGCTGAATTCCGCCGGCGACGTTACTGCACCCGCCATCCAGAAATTGGCCCCTCCCCGGTTCGACAGCGAACTGTTGGCCTGATCGAAATAGAAATAGAATGTCGGTCGCGGCTGGCTTGTCGCGATGCGGGCGGAGGGCTGCGGAATAACCGTCTTGAAGCTCATCGAAGCGATGCCACCCGTGAGCGCATAGCCCAGAAACCCGCCGGTCTTCGTCTGGTTGGTCGTCGTCGCGTCGATATATTGCATTTTCGGCTCGGCGAGCCAGTCGGCCATCAGATACACGCCCGACGCATGGGGGACCATCGGATCGGGATCATCCATCGAAACGCTGGCCGCGTCCGACACGGTTGGGGCATTGGATTTAGCGATCATCGCCGCGATCACGGATGACGGGACGCCTCGGTTCTTGAGCACGATGAGCTGGTCGGTCGTCACATCGAAGCGCGCTGCCGTCGCATCGATTTTCGCCACGATCGCTTCTTCACCCAGGCCGATCTCCACCAGTTGGATGATCGAAGTATTGTCCAGTGTCTCGGCCGCCAGCGGCGTGGTCGAAAGCAGGACTGCGGATATCGCCGCACCGAATCTCGATAGTTTCATGCAACCCCCTCTTAATTTGGCCCAATCCTAGGTGGCGGATACCTTCGGTCAACTGAATCCTGGCTTTCGACCGGCCGTGCCCGTGCCGTTCGACTGATGACGACATCGTCCGTGCAAGAAAAAGGCCGCCGGATCGCTCCGGCGGCCCCTTCTATGCGATCTGATGGCTGTGCTTACCGCACCACGTCCATTTCCGCGATCAGGCCATGCGCCCCGTCGACCTTGTCCATCACCCACAGCATGTAGCGCGTGTCGACATGGATCGTGCGCGTGGTGCGCGGATCGAAATCCCAATCCGAATTGACGCTTTCGAACGTACCGTCGAACAGCAGGCCGACCAGCTCGGCGCGGCCGTTCAATGTGGCCGAGCCGCTATTGCCGCCGGTGCTGTCGAGGTCCGACAGGAAGTTCACCGGCACCGAGCCGATGCTGTCGAGCGCGTAGCCGCCATAGTCCTTCTCGCGGATTTCCTTGAGCTGTGTCTCGGGCGCATTGAACGGGTCCACGCCGGTATCCTTTGCCAGAATGCCCTCCAGCGTGGTGAACGGCAAATAGGCCATGCCGTCCTTGGGCGAGCCGCCGAGGACCGTGCCGTAAGTCACGCGCAGCGTGCTGTTGGCGTCGGGATAGGTCGCCAGGCCCTGCTCGCGCTGCCACTGCGTGATCGCGTCCATATAGGCGGGACGCAGCGCGAGTGCGCGGCCCGAGCGCTCTTCGCTCTCGTCTTCCAGCTTGCGCTCGTAGGTGTAGAGCGCGATCGCCAGCTTCATGAATGGATCGTCGCTCGCCTCGAGCTCAGCAGCAGTGGCATCCATCAGCGCGAGCCGCGTGTCGCTCTCGTCGAGCGATGTGCCCGTGTAATAGCCATCGACAATGGCATCGATCTGTTTGGCATCGTCCACGCCGGTCAGGCCCAGCGCCTGGTCGAACGCTGCCACGCGCTCCGCCTCGGGCTGTGCGAGATAGCCATTGAGGAACAGCAGCCATTCGGCCTTGTCGACCGATGCGTCATAGCGGCGGTCGAGCGCCTGCAGCCCTTGGCGGAAGAACGCCATGTCGCGTTCCTGATAGCCGCTCTCGCGCTGCGCGTTGGGCTTTTCCTTCTCCTTCGCGAGACGGTAGAGCCTCTGCGCCGCGCCCAGCAGTTGCGGACGGGTGGCGTTATTGTACCAGAAATTGGTCCGTGCGGCAGTGGCGCTCTCTTCGGACAGGGCATCGAGCGCGGCGATCGCCGCGGCATAGGGCTGGCGCGACGCATCGGCGGCGATCCAGGCGTTGAGCGCATCCTCGCGCGCGCGGCGGCGATCGACCAGGCCGACACGGCGGGCGCCATCGATCTGGCCGCGCAGGTTTTTCTCGAAATTGTTGAGGCCGGCGAGGCGGGATTCGTATTTCACGCGCGCGTCCGACCCTTCGGGCGCAGCCGCTTCGATCGTGTCGATCCAGTCGTTCAGCAGCGTGACGAAGGTCGGATAGCTCCACTCGAAAGTGTTCTTCACTTCGCCCAGCCGCGTGTAGCGATTGGTCGAACCGGGATAGCCCGCAGCCATCACGAAATCGCCATCGTCGAGCCCGGCCGCGCTCACCTTGAGGTGGTGTTCGGGCGCGTAGGGGACGTTGTCCTCGGAGTATTCGGCCGAGGAACCGTCGGGCGCGACATAGGCGCGGTAGAAGGCGAAATCGCCCGTGTGGCGCGGCCACATCCAGTTATCGATATCGCCGCCATATTTTCCGACCGCGTCGGCGGGCGCATAGACCAGCCGCACATCCTTGACCTCGAGCCGCTTGATAAGCGTGTATTCCTTACCGCCATAAAAGCTGGCGACGAGGCAGCGGAAACCGGCATCCTGTTCGCATTCGGCGGTGATGTCCTTCACCCGCTGGTCGACCGTATCGTAGCGCTCGGTGGGCGACATTGCGTCGATCCCGTCGCGCACGCGCGCGGTGACATCGCTGATCTCGGTCGTCACGTAGACGCGCGATCCGGGGGCGGCGGGCAATTCCTCGCCCTTGGTCTTCGCCAGGAAACCGTTTTCGAGATAATTGTTCTCGGCGGTCGAATTGAACTGCACCGATCCGCGCGCGCAGTGGTGGTTGGTGACCACCAGGCCTTCATCCGACACGAAGCTGCCCGAGCAACCCTGGAGTTGCACGATGGCGCCCATGGGGAAACCGGTGAGGTCCGACAGCGCCTCGGGCGATACCTCGAGCCCGGTCTTGCGCAGGTCCTCGGCGATTTCGGGAAGCTGGCCGGGGGTGAACATCCCCTCCTTGGCGGCGAGCGGTGCGGATGCGGCGCAGGCCATGAGCGCTGCGACAACGGCGGTTTTCTTCATTGGAATCTAGACCCCTTCCATCTGCGCGAAACGCGCAAGAATGTCCGTGAAGCTACCTCGCGCACGGGGCCGGGGCAAGCGCCCGCTCGGCCAGCGACATGACGACTCGATCAGGGACGCTGAGATGGCCCGTACCGGGCGACAATGGCGTCAGCCCAGCTTGTCCTTCAGGATCTGATTGACCACCGCCGGATTCGCCTTGCCCTGCATCGCTTTCATCGCCTGGCCGACGAAGAAGCCGAACAGCTTGTCCTTGCCGCCCTTATACTGCTCGACCTTGTCCTCGTTATTGGCGAGAATCTCGTCGATGGCGGCTTCGATGGCGCCGGTATCGCTGACCTGCTTGAGGCCCTCGGTCTCGGCGATTTCCTCGGGATCGCGACCGGTCTTGAGCACGATCTCGAAAATTTCCTTGGCCTGCCCGCCGGAAATTTCGCCCTTGGCCTGCATATCGAGGATGCTCGCCTGCGCCTCTGCCGTGGCATGGGCGGGATTGGCTTCCTCGCCGAGCGACTTGATCACGCCGGGCGCGACCGAGAGCGCCCAGTTGGCGACCTGCGTCGCGACATCCCGTTCCGGCTTGCCGATGCCGTTCGCGGTGGCCGCCAGCAGCGTTTCGAAGCGGGCGAAAGTCTCGACCTCGGCGGTCAGCTCGCGCGCATTGTAGGGCGTGAGGCCGAGCTCGTTCTCGTACCGCGCACGCTTGGTGTCGGGCAGTTCGGGCAGCGAGGCGCGGCATTCCTCGAGGAAGTCGTCCTCCAGCTCCAGCGGCAGCAGGTCGGGATCGGGGAAATAGCGGTAGTCGTGCGCGTCTTCCTTCGAACGCATGGTCCGCGTGGTTCCGGTGTTCGGGTCGAACAGGCGCGTTTCCTGATCGACCGTGCCGCCATTTTCCAGCACATCCACTTGGCGGTTGGCCTCGTATTCGATGACCTGCATCACGAAGCGCACCGAATTGACGTTCTTGGTCTCGGTCCGCGTGCCGAATTCCTCGCCCGGCTTGCGCACCGAAACGTTCACATCGGCGCGCATCGAGCCTTCTTCCATGTTCCCGTCGCACGAACCGACATAGCGCAGGATCGAGCGCAGCTTGCGGACATAGGCCCCGGCTTCTGCGGGCGAGCGCATGTCGGGCTTCGACACGATTTCCATCAGCGCCACGCCGCTACGGTTCAAATCGACATAGGACATGGTCGGGTGCTGATCGTGCATCAGCTTGCCCGCGTCCTGTTCGACATGGATACGCTCGATGCCGATCACCTTGTCTTCGGCAATCCCCGCCTTCTCGTCGGCCTCGATATGGAGCGATCCCTCGCCCACCAGCGGGTGGTAGAGCTGGGAAATCTGGTAGCCCTGCGGCAGGTCGGCGTAGAAGTAGTTCTTGCGGTCGAAGCGCGACCATTTGTTGATCTGTGCCTCGATCGCCATGCCGGTGCGCACCGCCTGGCGGATACACTCGCGATTGGGAACGGGCAGCATGCCCGGCATTGCCGCATCGACGAGGGAGACCTGCGTGTTCGGCTCCGCCCCGAAGGCGGTGGAAGCGCCGCTGAACAGCTTGGCGTTGGAGGTGACCTGCGCGTGCACTTCGAGGCCGATCACGACCTCCCATTCGCCCGTTGCGCCCTGGATGCGGTACTTAGTCATCGATCTTCTCGCTCTGCGTGACGGTCACGCTCATGTCTTTGGTCTCGGGAGTCGGCGGATGCTCGGGCAGTTGCTCGCCGCCGGGGCCGAACCGCGCTTCGCCATGCTCGACGTTGCGCGAAATGTAGAAGGCAACCGCACCGGTCAGGAATATCGCCCCGACGATGACCAGAAGCATTCCGACCCCGGGCATTACCACCACTTCTCCGGTTGCGTGTCGAACCCGGCACGCTGCTGGATCGCCAGACCCGCGTTCAGTACGCCCTGTTCGTCGAAAGGCTTGCCGACGATCTGCAGGCCGAGCGGCAGGCCGTCGCCGTTGAGCATGGCGGGCACGCTCATGGCGGGAAGGCCCGCAAGGCTGGCGGGAACCGCGAAGACGTCGTTCAGATACATCGTCAGCGGGTCGGCATCGAGGCTGCCGAGCGGGAAGCTCGCCGTCGGCGTGGTCGGCGCGAGGATCGCGTCGCACTGCGCCCAGGCCTTCTCGAAGTCCTGCGCCACCAGCGTGCGGATCTTCTGCGCCTGCGTATAATACGCGTCGTAGAAGCCCGCGCTCAGCACATAGGTCCCGATCAGCACGCGGCGCTTCACCTCGTCGCCGAAACCGGCAGCGCGGGTGGCGGCGTACATATCCTGCAGCCCCGCCCCATCGGGCAGATCGCGCAGGCCGTAGCGCACGCCGTCATAGCGCGCGAGATTGCTCGAGGCTTCGGCAGGCGCGATGATGTAGTAAGCAGGCAGCGCGTATTTCGTGTGCGGCAGCGAGATATCGACGATCTCCGCGCCCGCATCGCGCAGCCATTCCTTGCCCTGTTCCCAGCTCTTGAGGATTTCCTCATCCGTGCCGTCCATCCGGTATTCCTTCGGGATACCGATTTTCTTGCCTTTGAGGTCCGCATTGAGGCCGGCCTCCCATGCGGGAACGTCCATCTGGAGGCTGGTAGCGTCCTTCGGATCGAAACCGGCCATGGCTTCGAGCATGATCGCGCAGTCTTCGACGCTGCGCGCCATCGGCCCTGCCTGGTCGAGGCTGCTGGCAAAGGCGACCACGCCCCAGCGGCTGCAGCGGCCATAGGTCGGCTTGATCCCGCAGATACCGGTGAAGGCGGCGGGCTGGCGGATCGAACCGCCGGTGTCGGTGCCGGTGGCGGCGGGCGCGATGCGCGCGGCCACGGCGCTGGACGAACCGCCCGATGAACCGCCCGGGCTCATCGCGGCATTGGTGCCGCCTTTCTTCCAGGGAGAAGCGACATTGCCGAAATAGCTGGTCTCGTTCGAGCTACCCATGGCGAACTGGTCGAGATTGAGCTTGCCCAGCATGCCCGCGCCCGCATCCCACAGATTCTGCGACACGGTGCTTTCGTACTGCGGCGTAAAGCCTTCGAGGATGTGGCTTGCGGCGGTGGTCTGCACGCCCTTGGTGGCGAACAGGTCCTTCATCCCGATGGGCACGCCACCCATTGCGCCGAGGTCTTCGCCCTTCGCGCGCTTTGCGTCGGTCGCGTCGGCAGCGGCGAGCGCATGGTCGGGGGTGGTGACGATGAAGGCGTTGAGGTCTGCCGCCTCGGCCACGGCCGCGTTGAAGGCTTCCGCCACTTCGCGCGCGGTGAAATCGCCACCGGCCACGCCGTCGCGGATGGCCTTGACGCCAAGATTTGTGAGGTCGGTCATTCTAAACTTCCGTCATCCCAGCGAAAGCTGGGATCTCTATCGGGCTCGCGCCAAGCTGAGGCAGATCCCAGCTTTCGCCGGGATGACGATAAATAGCCCAAGCCATCATTCGATCACCTTGGGCACGCCGAAGAAACCGTGTTCGGCGGCGGGGGCATTGGCGAGCACATCGTCGCGCCTGCCGCCGCCCGTTTCGGGGATGGCATCGACCACGTCGTCGCGCAGGCGAAGGTGATTGGGAATGACCGCGGTCATCGGTTCGACGCCGCTGCAATCGACCTCGCCGAGCTGTTCGACCCAGGCGAGAATATTGTTGAGTTCGGGGACCATACGATCGAGCTCGGCATCGCCCATCTTTATACGGGCGAGCGAGGCGATCTTGGCCACTTCTTCGCGTGTTACTGACATGGCTCGCGCGTTAGCCGCGCGGGGGCCGCGCTTCAAGCCGGGATACGGGTGTGCGCCCTATTCGAAAGGCGTGCCAGCGGGCTGACCGTCGATATAGATGCGGCGTCCCGACCATTCGCGGATTTCGACCTGCGAATCGGCATTCTGTTCGGGCTGCGGATTTTCGATCATATGCGCCGGTTCGGGTGCCCCTTCGGCTGGCAGGACCTCCCACTGGACATTCCCGTTTTCGACGAGTGCGATTCGGCGGCGGCCATCGTCGTCCTCGCCCAAATCGAGCGCGACGCAGGGCTTGTTACAGTGCCAGACGGCCACCCGGACGAGATCGGTAACATCCTCACGCAAATCGGGGGCATCGAAGCCAAACCGAAGGTTGGCGAGCCTCTGGTCCCGGTTGTGATCCCGTTGTGGCCGGTAGACACGCTTGTCCCGAGCCCGGGCCTTGGCGGCCAATCTGGCAATTTCCGCATCGTCGTCGCTGGCCAGTGCCTCCAATACCTCTCTGCCTGCATCGCCGAAATCCCAGCGCAGCGCATCGAAATCGAACTTGTCCACCGCCACCTTGCCCGCTTCCAGCCGCGCGACCTGGTTGCGCGCCGAAATCGCGCCGAAATCGAACAGCGGCAGCGCGAGAATGAAGGCGATGGCGCAAGTGCCGACGGCCAGATGCATATTGGCGCTGCGCACGCGTTCCATCCACCCGGTCAGACCTCCACGGATCGGCGCGACGAAATAGGCAAGGCCATAAGCGACCGCCACGGCCACCGCGACGATGCCCCATAAACGCTCGGGGCTCAGGCCGTATTCGGAAATGCGGGTACCGGTGGAAATCGCCGCGAGCAGGGCCAGCGGCAAGATCGCCAGCGCCAGCACCAGTGCCGCCCAGCGCAATATGCGGTTCTCGCTCGCTTCCGCATCGCCATTGCGGACCACGGCATTGACCAGAATAAAGCTGGCCACTGCGACCGATAGCAACAGCGGAGTCGGGCTTTCGGTGGCGTTCCACAGGACCGATATCCCGCTTGCGAGCACCGCGACGATGAAAATCGCCAGCGCAATCGCCAAAGGCACGGCGATGATCGAAAACACCAGCATCACCACCGATTGCAGCGTGCCGATGATCTTGAGTTGATTGCGCAGCACGCCCAGCGCCGCGCCGAAAGCGGCGCCGGAGAAAGTCCAGCCGAACCACTCCTCGTTCACCAAATCCTTGAGCAGGTCGATCTCGATAGCGGAAAACAGCGTCGAAAGCAGGATCAGAAGCAGCCATGAAAGGCCTGTGAAAGCCACCGCGCCACCGGCGCTGATCGCATCGGTCCAGACGTGGAAATGCGTTTGCCGGTAGGGCGTGCGCCAGCGCAGGCGATGAAAACCGGCCTGGAACAGCGGCAGTGCCAGCGCGATGGCCACCACACCGGCAGCAAGCCAGAAGGGTTCGTCGGCATGGTGGTCGCCCGCACTGGCGACCCGCCATGCAATACCCGCCATGACCAGCGCGACGATCGCGGCAAAGGCCAGCGGCTGCTTCCAGCGATCGCGGTCCAGCGTGAAGGCGAAGGCCAACGCTCCGAACGCGACTGCGGCGGACAGCGCCGCGCGCCACGGCACCCAACTGTCCGATCCCCATTCGCCGATAAGGTGAATGCCCAGCCCGGCAAGGCCCAGCAGAGCCGCCAGCGCCCAAGGGCGCAGCGGCCAGTCGCTATGGGTTTCGGGCGCGTGATCCTCGATAGTGTCGTTCATGCGCCCTCCCCCGGTGGCGTCTATTCGGTTGGCGATGTCCCCGCTTCGCCTTCCTCACCTGAACCCATCATGGACTGAAGGGCGGCGGCCCGGGTCTGGAAATCCTCGCGGCTCATGAAATCGACCACGTCGACCTCGAACACCAGATCGGCATTGGGCGGGATCGGCGAACCCGGAGGCGGTGCGGCGCCATAGGCCTGCTCGGCCGGGATGGTGAGGACATAGCTGCCGCCCTTCTGCATCTGGGTCAGGCCGTCGATGAAGCCGTCGATGATCGCGCCTTCTTCCAGCAATAGCGGGTTGCCTTCGGGAAACACACCCGGCGGGATCGGCATGGGCTGCGAACGGTCGAATTCGGTCCCGTCGGCCAGTTTGCCGACGTAATTGACGAAGACCACATCGCCCAGCTTGGGCGAATCGCCTGTGCCCGCGGTTACCGTTTCGACATCGAGCCCCTTGGGCACGGCGGCCCAGGCGAGGCCGGCGCCGAGCAGGACGGCCACGATGATACCGAGCCAGAGCTTGGTCAGTGAGCCCTTCTTGATGGGCTGGAGGGGAACGCGGGTAATCTCGGTCATGGATGTCTCTTCCGGATACGCAAAGGGCGCGGATTGCTCCGCGCCCTCATGGCTTAGCTTGGTTATAGCCGCAATAGCGACTTACTTCGCGCCGTCGCGCTCCATCCGCTTGCGCTCGAGCTTGCGGGCGCGGCGAACGGCGGCAGCCTTTTCGCGGGCGCGCTTTTCGCTCGGCTTTTCATAGTGGCGGCGCAGCTTCATTTCGCGATACACGCCTTCACGCTGCAGCTTCTTCTTG
>MDTE01202642.1_pt1 | contig 15414 bp, 17 predicted proteins | sample 811231 | NCBI WGS metagenome assembly MDTE01 (sample SAMN05326651, study PRJNA326480) | marine metagenome | isolation source: seawater | place: Indian Ocean: Red Sea | collected 2010 | reverse complement strand
AGGATGAACCTGAATTATTTAGATTTTTTTTAATATACTCTTCTCTATCAATCCAATCATATTTATCAAAAACTCTATCAGGTATTTCTTTATCATCATAACTTTGATAAAACTCAGCCTCACCCGTTTGATTGGACAAAGCTATCTCAAACAACTTAATTCTATCATCATTAATATGTTTTTTGTGAATGTCTATGTTTCTTGGGTCTGGTTCAAAACAATAAACATTAGCTTTTTCAAAAGTCTCAATGAACCTGAGAGAATCCTCACCATAATGAGAACCAATTTCTATTATTATTGGATTGTCCTTCCCAACCACATATTTAAAGTTTTCAAACTTTTGTTGATATTTTTTCATTATACTTTTCATTATTAATTCCTGTATTTATTTTCTATTTTAATCATCGGAAATACTTTAATGAGTTCGTCAATGCCTTGTTCTACATCTAATGTGCACTCATAACCAATTTTCTTTATTTTATCATATGATACGACATAATCTCGTTTGTCAGCATCACCATCAAAATCTGCATAGTGAACAAAACAATCTGTTTTTTTCTGTATCATCTCACACACATCTCTTTTAGAATAGTTCATACTCCAATCACCAACATTAAACACTTCGTTTTTCATTTTGTCTTGATTGTCAATTGCAAACAAAAATGATTTAGCTATATCTCTTATGTGAATAAATGTTCTCATAAAGTGAGATTCATAGACAGCTATATACTTTTGAGTAAAAGCTGTATAAGATAAATCATTAATTAATAAATCTAATCTTAATCTTGGACTAACACCAAACGCTGTAGCAAATCTATAGGCGATATGATTATTATATTTTAGAACCTCTTCCTCACCCAATGTTTTAGTTTCAGCGTATATACTTAATGGATTTAGTGGTGTTTCCTCAGTACATACTCCTTGAACTGAACCATAGTTAGAGCCCGTAGAACCATACAATAGTAGTTGAGAACCATCTAATCCTGATATTACATTTTTAGTTCCAATGTGATTTATCTTATGCGACATTTCCTCATCTCTTCTACACGCAGCGTAACCAACTATAGCTGCTAAATGAATCACGACATCGTGTCCCTCCATTGATTTATGTAAATGGTTTACATCTAAAATATCACCTTTAATAAATTTAAAATTTGGATTTAAAAAATTGTGAATTATTCCTTCACCACCATAACTTAAATTATCATAAACTGTTACTTCATAATTTTTCTCTAATAGTATAGGTATTAGTGTTGAACCTATATAACCAGCACCACCTGTTACAAATATTCTTTTTACCATATTTTTAATCTCCCTAATAATATATCTTTAAACATTATCCAGTCTGACAATTTAGCATACAATGGATTACTAAACGCAGCTGGTTTATTACCCTCAAAAAAATAATGTCCACTCCATGCGAATGGATAAATCACAAATGGAATTAAGGGAATGAAATACCAATACCAATTATACAATATAAATGTTGTAAATAATATTGTTACCCATTGTCCTATAAAATGTAATAACCTACACTTTGGATGTTCGTGTAGTGTTAAATAGTATTCATAATATTCTTTTAATTCCATAATTTTCTCCTATAGTAAGAAACTGTGTTCTCTATACCCTTTTTATGATTGTAAAATTCAAATTCTGAAAACTCTTTTCTAAAATTTTTATCTGACATAATCTTAACCGCGTCTCCATCAATTTTACTTGTATCAAAAACAATATCACCTTCAAAACCAACAGCCTCTTTTATCAGAAGTGCAGATTCTTTTATAGAATATCCTTTACCTTGTCCTATGTTTAGTGGATACTCTAAGTGGTCAACATCCATAGCTAAAACTAAAGACTTAATAAAATCATCCACATATGTCCATTCTCTAACAGGACTTCCAGTTCCCCACACAACAAACTCATCATCACCTTTCTTTTGAGCTTCTAACATTCTAATTATCATACCATTCAAAGCATGAGTGTGATTTGGGTCACAAGAATCACCAGGACCATATGTATTAGCTAATAATAAATTAACTGATTTGACATTGTATTGTTCATAAAAACATTTAGATAAATAGTATATCGCTCGTTTAGAATTACCAAATGAAAATATAGATGGATGAACTTCTCCACTCAACCAATTTTCTTCTTCTTGAACATCACTTGAACCAGGATAAGAACAGTTAGAAAATGGTGTTATTATTTTACTACCTGGACTATGTTCTTTAACAGCCCTATATAAGTTAAGAGCCATTTGTACATTATCAAAAAATACATCACCAGCATATTCTTTAACATAATGTAAACTACCACCATGTGAAGCCACATTAAATATAACATCAGGTTTCATTTCCTTTATTGTTAAAGATAGTCTATCATAGTCCAACATATCTAAACCTGCAGATTTTGAATACGAAAAAATGTTATGATAATTCTTTTCTAACTCTTTGATTAAGTTACTACCTATAAAACCAGTTCCACCTAAAACTAATATTTTCATTTATTTTCTCCTGTTTTAAATTTTTCAAATTTATGTCTACCTTGTCGTTCACCTAAATTTCTACAATCACTACCAACATATAAATGGTATGGTAACAATTCACTTGTTGGTTTTATTAGAGTGTAAGCTCCATATGTAGAACCTTCAGGTATGTTTGAACCAGGTAGAATACAACTATGAGCTCCAACAACAACAAAATCAGATATGTTTATATCAGAAACCTCTCCACCAAATTGTTGATTTTCAGGAACAGATGGTAAATCTAAAGAACAATATTTATAGTCACTAGAAGCACAATGTACAGAACTACCATTTGATATGGTTGAATAATTACCCATAGTTAATTTACCTTTTCCACCTGATATGGATACATTAGAAGCTATGTGACAATTATTTCCTATCTCCATAGCACACGATATATAAGTAAAGTCATCAATTATAGTGTTGTCACCAATGATAACATTTTCAGGTTGACGAATCCTTACAGTCTTACCTATGATTACATTTTTACCAACACTCTTTAAATCGGATAAATTAAAAAATATATGATTAGACATTACCACTCCTTTGATAATAGTATCCATACATAGCTAACCAACGAACTACAGAACCTATGTTAATGTCTTTTGGTGTTGTCTCAACTTCACCACCATAACCAATATATAGATTCTCCCAATTTGATTTTTTATTTAAAATGTTAATTAACAAATCATAACCCATAAAGAACTCAGCTTTTCTACCATCACATTCTTCACCTATTATTATTTCAGAGCTTACAGACAAATCAGTAGCTGTGAAGATAACTTTACATCCGACAATGTCCTCTTGAAAGCCTGTGTAATCTAATCTATCCTCAACAAATTTTTTAAAATTTTCTAAAAAATAATTTAAATCATCTGTTACTAATTTTATTTTATCTTCTATTTTAAAATCATTAAACTCCAATTCAGCTTCAGAAAATACATCTTGTTCTTTATACGAATCACATCTCAAAACTCGTCCATATTTTTCATAGTATTTATACGACTCATTTTTTAAACTTTCTTCAGATAAATTAATGTCTGAAAATTGTTTATTTACTTTTGCAAAATCAAAAGAATCACCGGGAATCATATCTAATACCTCTACATCACATTCATTTTCAGAACCTAGTGTTTTAATATATTCATTACTTTTAAAAGAAACTCTATTTCTTAGTCTTTTGTAATCACTAATTAAATCATCATCATTAACATTTTTAAATGAAGCTGTATAACCAGCGTAGTTTAAAAAGTATTTAGATTTTATTCTGTCTGCATTTTTTAAACTATTAACTATGATGTTGTCCACTCTTCTATTGTGTATTTCATCTTTTTCAGATTGAGTATAGTTTCTATAAATGTTTGGAAATCCATCTGCTAAATTACATTGAGACATATATAAAATATTTTCTGATTTAAATTTATTAGCATCGGTTTGTAAAGTTTTTAAACTATCACCCTCTATCTCTTGCCAATTATCATTAGCGTGAACTACAAAATTATTAGGTGTTTCAATTGTTAATATAGCGTCATCCATAGATATATCACTATTTACATAAGATTTTATCTTAAAAATATCTGATTGTAATCCATCATTAGACGCCTCGTTTATATTAGTTAATCCAAGTTTTTTTAGTCTACTTAGAAATCCCTTAGATTTATATTCAGGTATGATAATCGTAACATCTTTTGGAAATAAAGATAACCACTCATCATCTAAGTGGTCATCATGCCCATGTGATATTAAAATTTTAAACTTTGGATTATCTTTAGCTAAAGCTAATAAATACACGGGATGAATACTTGTAGGTGGGACTGGTAACCAACTACCAAATGCAGGTTGTTCGTACCAAGGGTCTGTTAATATAAAATTATCACCTTCTTGTATTAATACAGAAGCGTGGTTAACTGCTTTTACAATCACTGTTTAAAAACCTCCATTTGTTTTGTTAAGTCTGGCCAATCGTTGACAGTCCATTTTTTAGGACGAGTGTTTATAGCTTCAGGTAATTTTTCTAATCCTAACTGAGCTGTTTCTGGTGTCATATAATAATGATAACCCATTGTTTTTATATTTTGTTCTGACCAAGAAATATTTGGGTCTCTACCATCATAAGACATTTTTTTTAATTCTTCAGCCGCCGTTTTGTTATCCGTCAATATCATCCCACCTCTACCTAAACTTAGATGTTTTTTAAATTGAAAACTTACAGACATAAAAGTTCCTGATATATAACTATTAGGTTTCCATAGAACCGCAGCGTCTATTATTTTATAATTAGTGTTATTGTCTATATAGTAGTAATCAGTCCAATTTTCATTTTTCCATTTTAATTGAATACCAAGTTTATTACCAAGAAATGGCACTGATAAATAAGTTCTTTTAGGTACAGTGATTGTTTTTGCTTTAACCATTCTCAAACACAATTCAATACCATGTGTACAACAATCTGTTGACACTGCATATGGTGCACCAAAAAACTTCGCTATCTCTGTTTCGAAGTCAGCTATCACTTTAAAGCTCATTTTTAATCTCCTCTATTTTTGATAATACATTTAACGCCATATGTTTCCAAGTGTAATTGTTTATAACCATTTCATATGCTCTATCAATAATTAAATTTCGTTCTTTGTCATTGTTTAAATAGTAATCAATTTTATCAACTAAATCACTTAAATCATTTTTAAACATTACACAATTAACACCATCTTCAAATACACCACCATACTCATCTGGCATATCATTACAAACCAACAATGTTTTAGAAAGCATAACTTCAAAATATCTTGGACTAACATCTAATGTAGGGCCTGTCGTCGCTAACCAAATCTTACATTTATTAATTTGACTAGCGTAATCCTCTATTGAGATTCTATCTCCTGGTCCAAAATGTTTCTTCCAATAAACATTATATTTACTACTCATCAATAAATCATACATTCTGTCTCTTATATTCATAGTCTCACCACTTACTTTATTGTTTCCGTGTGTGGCTCCAATAAAACCTAAATCATAATCAACAGAAATATTATCTCTTGGATGATATATTTCAGGAGTGGCGGTAAACCATGCTCTGTATGATTTTGTTTCAGCTATTTCACTATGTTTTATATGAGTACTTTGTGAATCCAATAATAAATCTATGTTATTTATTTTGCAAAAGTTTAGTTTTTCCTCTAACATTTTTTGTGGTTTGTGTAGATAACAAGCGACTGGTATTTTTAAAGTATCCAAACCCTCTATTTTAAAGTAAGCTTCTTTTCCTAATCTTGAGAAATAACCCATTCCAAAAATTATACAATCAATATTATTAAAATTGGATAAAACATCGTTTATGTTATGAACAACATTTTGATATAAACTTACATTAGCGACTTTTTTTAATTCTCTATAAAAGTCACCATAATATCTATAAAGATATGAATCACTAACCACATTACCATAATCTATATAAAGAACATTCATCATATTATCTGTCAAAGTCTTTTATACTTGGTGCTAAACTTTGTATGTGTCTAAAACCACCTTGATTATGATAACCCTCATCAACAGTTTTAAAATCATAAACTGGATAGTCGTGATGTATTAAGAAAAATAAATAATTCAATTCATCATCACCCCATCTATATTTGTGAACACCTCCTGAGGCATTTAACTCTGTATTCCATTGAATCCATTCAGGTGTTTTAAATAGTTTAGTTTTAAAAACATATGAGTCCGCAGATGATTTTTCGTGAAAATTAACCTCTGCGTTATCATCTTCTAACAAATCTCTTATAAACTTTGAACCAGGTGTAATATTGTATTTTTTAATGTAGTCTTTACAAAATTGCCACATTCCAACCCTACAATCAAAATTACCTTGATGTGGTCGTTTATCTTTTGCGTGAGTAACTTTTATAGCTCCAGTTAGTTCTTCTCTCTCCTCAATGACATCAAAAAAGTTATAAGGTACTTCTTTTGTAAATTCCGATTCATCATCTATACTCATTATATAATCATAATCAAATAATTGTGGGAAATATTTAGGTATATTATTAAAGTAATGACTCATATGTAGATAACCCTTTCTAGATGGAGTAAATCTACCTGTATTAACATACCATAAATCTTTTCTATTATAAAATAATTCACTTTCAGCTACATGTTCAGGTGTTTTATACGGAACTGATGTGAAAATTATATTAGTCTTTGTAAACTCTCTAATTTGTTGTCTGTATTTTTCATCATCATATATGTCATCAAAGTATTGTACATGAACAGGATAATCATGTTTATAATTCCATTTATCCCACAGTGATTTTATACATAGTGGTAATGTTTTTGTTCTACTAGACAACATATGTATACAAGCTTTTTTCTTCATATTCTATTCCTCGTTTTTATAATATTTTATATTACTATGTTCATAAATTTCAGCTATCAATTCTATCACATTGTTAGATTCTTTTATTTTAAAATCATTTATATTTTCATACAATTCAGAGTGGTTAGGACAAGAACCTTGATAGTTATCATCACCATATGAATTAGGTTCTTTTGATTTACCCATTTTATTAACTATTTTTTCAAAATGTAATTTTGTTTTATCATCCTCAAATTTACAATCTTCAATTTTATCAAGAGCTTTACCACCTAATTTTACATACCCTTTTTCAGTTATTATAGATATAGAACACTCCAAATTACTTGGTTCAGTTGAAATCGTAACCTCTAGCGTTCCACCATAATCTTTAAAATCTAAAAGTGAATAAATAGTATCCTCTATTTCACAATTTAAATGTTTTGTGTTATATGTCGTTGATGATTTAACAATTGGTTTTCCAAACAAATAACATAATATATCCATATAATGAATACCACATTCATATAAAGTACCACCACCAACAAAAGGTTCAGCTCTCCAACCAGTAAAATATTCAAATGGTCTCTGCCACCTTTGTACTAAACTTATTCCACGAATTTTACCAAGTGAACCATCACTTAAAATATTTTTAATACTTTTTACTGTTGGATTCAATCTAACTTGTAACACTGTATAAGCGTTAGTGTTGTTCTTCTCTGCAATTTCTGATAATAGATGAACCTCTTTTGGATTAAGAGACACAGGTTTTTCTACCAATACATCACAACCATTTTCTAAAGCGTATTTCGCTTGTTCAAAATGTAATGAATTTGGTGTAGCTACAACAACAAAATTTATTTTTCCACTGTCTATCATTTCTCGATAATCAGTATAACCACTACCACCATATTTTTTGTAAGCTTCATTTAAAATATTACCATCACAGTCACACAAAGCTTTTAGTTTAAAATTTTTATTATTCTCAATAGCTTCGATGTGTCTTATCAATATAGCACCACAACCTATTATCCCAACTTTATACATTTACATTTCCCTTATGTTTTTAGCTACTTTTTCTGCAATAGGACAATTACCTGATATGTTTAATTTTTTATATATTGGTTGTTCATAAACAACATTTGGATAATGACCTTGTTCAGGTCCTCTCAACCCTAATTCAGATTTAATACCTTTCATATGTAATTTCATTTGTTCTAAAGCCATTAAACATAATGGTTCAGCTAATCTAAAATTAAAACCAATATGTTCGTGATTATATCTACCCATTTGTCCTTGATTAGTTATAGACCTTATTTTCTCTGAATCTAATTTTGAATGATGTGGAATCGTTATCATACCACCTTCAAAAGTTGATATGTTTTTTGTTTTATAAAATGAAAATGTTCCAACATCACCAATAGTTCCCAACATTTTACCATTGTATTCAGCACCAAAACCTTGAGCTGTATCTTCTATTACAACTAAATTATATTTTTCTGCTATCTCCATTATTCTATCCATATCACAAGCTCTACCATACAAGTGAACAGGAATGATAGCTTTAGTTTTTTCCGTAATCGCCTCTTCAATTTTATCAACATCAATTAAATAATCGTCTTCGTTAATATCAACAAAAACAGGTTTACCACCAGATATTAAAATAGAATTACTTGTAGCTATAAAAGTAAAAGGTGTAGTTATAACTTCATCATCAGGTTGTAAATCCATAGACCATAAAGGAGCTATTAGAGCTGATGTTCCATTATTAACAGCCACAACATCTTTTTGATTAAATGTCGCTTTACAATAATTTTCAAATATATTTCTAACTATTTCAGGCATTTGTTAAAAACTCCTTAACTTTACTTATAAACATTTTTGCATAATTTTCTTGAGTGTAATTCTTACTCCACTTCAATCCATTCTCTTCTAATATACGAAGATTATTTGGATTTTTCAAGTAAAAAGTGAGTTTATTTAAAATATCTTCATCTGACATATTCATATTAATATCAATAATAAAATCTTTAAACTCATCTTCACAACCATTTGGTATGTCAGCTGCTAAAGCTGTTCCACACATTGGAACTTCAATATACTTACCAAATCTTGACTTAGGAGCACCTGAATCAGTTACACATATTTTAGCTTTATTAATAGCTTCTGCAAATTGAATAGCTGATTTATTATTAAAAGCACTCTCTATTCTTCCAGGAGGTCTTTGCCAAACTCCAACTTTATACTTAGGTGATAGTCGTTGAATTAAATTAATCATTCTATCTCTTAATGGATAGTGTGGGCCTAATTTACTTCTATAACCAGTCGCTCCTATCAACATAACATCAAATTCTTTTTGAACATCTATTTTTTTATATATTGATTTTTCAGCACAATGAGGAACATAAACACATTTAACTTTATCACCATAGTGTTCTTGGTATTTACTCATAGGTATGTGTAAGTCATCCTCGTGATGAAATACAACAAATTCCGCACCACAATCATCTATTTCTTTTATCGTCCATTCCCAATCATATGTTTCATTGTATCTTAAACATACTGGAACATCAACACTTTTCATATCTTTCATATCAAGTGGTTTGTATGTAACAATCATATCAGGTTTTGTTTCAATTCTATCTATATTTTCTTGAACAGATATTTCATTATCATAACCTTCCCAATCAGGACCCCACCACATAACATTACATTGTTCTGATATAGCTTCCATACTATGAAATCTAACTCTTGACATTTTTTTATCATAATATCTTTTAGAACATAAAAACATTAAATTTAAATTTTCTTTTAAATATTCATTGACCATTTCTTCAAATCCCCTATTAATAACTCTTTTTTGATAAAGTTCTTCAAAATCTTTAGATATACTACTACCTTTAAAATGAACTATCTTAGTTCTATCAGTTATATTTTTAGATTCTGTTACAGACACAACATCAAATTCTACATTTTGTACAGAGACTTGATTAACTAGCTCACTAACAGCGAAACCAAGAGCTGGACTTTCTTTAGCTTTAATTAAACCATTCTCTACCACTTTTGTATTCTCTATTATTTCTATCCACTTGTCTAAAAACATTTTTGCTCTTTGATTTGGTTGTAAAACCACAAACGATGCTAAGTAAGGACAATGAAGAACATTAGGGCGATGACATATTTGTATATCATAATTATTGTCAATTAACCCACCAACCTCATCAACAAACATACAATCACCATCAACCATCATTATTGGTAAATCATTATTGTTTAATAATTCTCTGAGTATAATTGTTTTAGACGCCACCGTCTTATGCCAATCCTCACCCCAACTACCACCTTTAAAATCAGTAACTATACCACTATCCACAACTTTTACTTTATCAAATGACTCTACATACTTTTTGTCTTGTTCATTTAATCCTGTATCTGATAAATATATATGTCTAACATTGTTCATATCAACTTTATCATAAAGTGACTTTAGAAATATTTTACCAAATCTTATGTAAGCTGAGTTTAATACAAAATAAATATCGTATTTCATTATTTTAGTCCTTCGTATTTTTTTATATCGTTATCAACCATTTTACTAATCATTTCTTCAAGTGATGTTTTTGGTTTCCAACCTAAAACCTCTCTAGCCTTACTACTATCACCTCTCAAGTATTCAACCTCAGCTGGTCTCATATATCTTTTGTCTATTTCAATATATTTTTCATAATCATCTATTCCAATCTGATTAAACGCTATACTTAAAAACTTTCTTATAGAGTGAGTTTCTCCTGTTGCAACAACATAATCATCAGGTGTGTCTTGTTGTAACATTAACCACATTACCTCTACATAATCAGGAGAATAACCCCAATCTCTTTTTGCATCAAGATTACCTAATGTTATCTTATCTTGTAATCCCAAATGTATTCTAGCTATACCATCTGTAATTTTACGAGTTACAAACTCAACACCTCTTCGTTCTGATTCGTGGTTGAATAATATACCACTACATGCGAACATATCATAAGACTCTCTGTAATTCTTTGTAATCCAATGTCCATATAACTTCGCTACACCATAAGGTGAACGAGGATAAAATGGTGTTGTCTCTTTGGCTGGATTTTCAACCATTCTACCAAACATCTCTGATGATGAAGCTTGATAAAATTTAACATCTTTATTATACTCTCTTATAGCTTCTAATATTCTTAACACACCTAATCCAGTAACATCACCTGTTTGTTCAGGAGTATTCCAACTCTCACCTACAAATGATTGAGAGCCAAGATTATAGACTTCATCAGGTTGTGATTCTTTTAAACATCTTAATAATGAATTTTGGTCTGTTAAGTCACCATTAATAAAGTGTATTTTATTCTCAAGGTGTTTTGTATTAGTTCTGTTAGGTGATGAGGTTCTTCTTTCCATACCATATATTTCATATCCTTTTTCTAATAGTAAATCAGCTAAGTGACTACCATCCATACCATTAATACCTGTTATTAATGCTCTTTTCATTTTGTCTCCATTTCTTTAAAATCATTATATTCATAAAATTTATTATTTCCATTTATTAAATTCTGTATATTTATTTTTGATAATTTTAAAAACTTTTGAAAATTATTATTTTTCTTACCTACAAAAGAATTGGGATTACTTTCATCCAACACATATAATCTTTTTTGTGGATGTCTTCGTGCATGAATATGTAATAAATTTTTACACACAAATTGTAAATAATTCTGTCCTAATAATTTTTGTGACATTATAGACAATCCTTCATCATCATTATAAATCATACAAGAGGGAATATTCACACCAAACTTAATTAAATCGGATGATAAAACTAAACACGCCCCACTTATCTTTGGATAATTTATATATGTAAAATCAAACTCTTTAGCTTTAGAATTTATTTCATTCATTTTATCTATTGATAGTGGTGATTTAGCCTGGTCTGGATTGATGTGTTGTTTGTCATCCTCTATATAAGTTTTATTCACATAATCATTGTGAACCAAAGCATCCCAACTAGCATCCCACATTTTTCTATCAGCGAAACTCAATAAATATCTATGTATGTTTTGTTCATCCGTATACTTGGATAATGTTTCAATAGCTTCAAATGCTTCTTTAGGAAAGAAACTATCGGTTTCACCCCACATAACATAGTCAACCTTTTTACAATAGTAGTAATTCAAATCTCTTCTATAATCTGTATGGAAATAAAACCCATCTATATCCGTGTGAACTTTACTAACTACTTTAAAACCTAGCTCTTCTATTTTTATCACACCTTTATTGAATTTACTTAATATATCTGATTCTGTAATTTGATTTGTATCTATTGTTTCTAAATGTTGAGATAAATTTAAACACAAATCAATCGTTACATTTTCTTTGTTATCCACTGTTTGTAATAAATTAACCATACCATCAATAAAATCTTTATACATCTCAATTTCAAACCACATTATATGAGTTCCAATTACATATTTTTTATTTAATTTAGTCATTTAATTCCCCATAAAAATGTTCATATGTTTTTTTCATCCAATAGTAAGTTAAACTCGCATCACCATTATTTGGTATGGCATTATACTGATATATCCAACCAACTTTAGTCATCGTCAAATCTTCATCAAGAACTTCTTTTCTAACCATATCAGCCATACTAAATTCATATGGTAATATTTTAAAATCTAAATTATAATTATACTTTAAAAAATTAATTACAGGTTGGTCTGTTCCAACATGATAGTTTTGTAGTTGTATGATAGTATCTTTATTTTTTAAATAAAAGTCAATTAATTTCTTATGAAAGTCTTTATGACGTTTATTAAATATCTGCCAACCACCCATTATATATTCCCAAAAAGGTATTTGTTGTCCATTAAACAAATGTTTAGAATAATTCTCAATACTTCTAAGTACCCAATCATAACTACCATTCGCATGAACACCACAATACTTCCTATCTGTTAATTCAAAAAAGTTGGGACAATCTGGATGAACTATACTATCAGCGTCAATCATCAATACTTGGTCATAGTCAACACCTTCATTATCTAACAAGTCCATTGCGTAATACCTTTGCCAAGTTATTCTCATTTGTTGATGGTCTGTTAATAAATCTTTTAACAAAAACAACTCACAATTATTTTTATCACACCATTTTTTCCAACTAGCTATACCATAATCATATGGTTTACTTCTAACACTCGTATAGTGTTTGTCATTTATTTCTACACAAGGTATAAACACTACATTTTTAGACATATTTACCTCCTATAGCTTCCCAAAGTTGACTCATTAAATCAGTTCTCTGGTCTTTAGGCATTCCAGTGAATCTCCAAAGATAACCATACTTTAAAAAGAATGGTGTCCTATCTTCATCTAATTGCCAATTATAACTAAACATTTCTTTTCTATTCATATGTGTTAAATTATAAGCTATTGGTAAATCTAAATTTACATCGATGTCATTTATCTGTAACCAATAATTAATAGGTGTTTGGTCATTACCTTTTTTAACTTTTACATCTTGTAGTTCCATAAATTTTTCTACATTGTCGTAGTATAATTGTTTTAATGATTGAAAAAATTCTCTATGTGATTTATTAAAAATCATAAAACCTGAATTTATATATTTCATAGAATCTAATTCAAATCCATCAAAAAAATCTTTATAACCAACTATACTATCGTGAACCCACTTCATATTATCTATGTCTCTCCAAGCGGTAAATCTATCATCAGTCAAATCAAAAAAGTTTGGACACTCCCAATGAGGTATCGCTGTGCTATCAATTAACGCTATTTTGTTGTAGTCTATATTTCTTCGTTCTAATTCATCAAAAACAAAAATAGCTTTTTGCCAATTTGGTCTAAATCTATTTAAATCTTTTTCGATAGGTTCTGTAAAGTCTACAAAAATACAATCATTTTTTTTACACCAATGTTTCCAAGCTTTACGAGAATATTCAAAATAACCAAACCCACCATATTTTTCAACATGTGATGGATTTACTATTGCAGTCCACCATATAACATTTTTACTCATTAATATTTACACTCCTATAGTGTTGTAGCACACCGTGTTTTCCATCATCTAATGTTTTTATATGATTATAACTTTTAAAAAAATAATTAGTATACATTTTTTCTATTCTTCTTTGAGCGTCGTGAACAATAACATCCACATCTACTTTCCCATTAGATAAATTATATGATTCATATATGCTTTTCATTCTACAAGGTACATCATCACCATAACCAGCTGGAGCGTCTACTATTATGATGTCCCAATTGGTATCTAAAATATCATAAGTTAAATCTAAATTTAAATTGTTTTGACCTGACTCATATTCAGTTAATAATCTATCAGCATCATAACCGAGATTACTATATCTTATATGTCTAATGTCAATCTCTTTATTTAGATTTTTCATCTGAATATTAACTGTGTTTATCCATTCTGTGTTATCTTCTAAAAATATTGTTTTACCATTTTTATTAACATCTAACCATAATTCCGAATCCCTACCTAATCCAAAAATTAATAAATTACAACCTGATTTTGATTTTATTAATTCATAAATGTAAACATACTCGTCAAAAGACATTTGATTTGGATTTTGTTCTACTAAAGATTGTATGGTGTCTCTATAATCACCATATGTATTTTTATTTTGTTTTAAAACATAACTTATACTCACTTAAATACCCTCATAAAACTCATTTTGTTTTTCTTGTCTATCTATTGTTTTAGGATGATAGAATGAAAATTGTTCTTCTGCTGGTAAATAAGTGTGTTCTTTATATCCTGTTAACACTTCGTGTACTTTATTCTTCCATAAGATATTTGGACGATTTCTCCAAATTCTACCTTGATAATCAGGAAAGTTTACCCAACCCTTTTCATTCACATTCCAACCCCATTTATTAATATGTTCTTGTGTGATACCATCAACCGTGTTTACTCTTGGCACCCAATATAAATCTACTGTTGGATTTGATTGTAATATTGGTTTGAGATTCTTCATCAATGATTTGTGTGGAATCTCATCAGCATCTATATTAACAATATAGTCATTTTTGCACATACGAGTCAAGTAATTTTTTTGTTCTCCATAATCTTTTAACAGATGTCTTTGTTCATATTTAATTTCATGCATAGATGTCATTACATCTAATATTTCAATTGTCTTTGAATTATCTGAATAATCATCAAGAATTACTATCTCGTCTTCTTCGTCTTTATGTTTTACTAAAAAATTAAGTAATTTCAATAATGAATCATCTTCATTATGAGTTAATACACTATAACTAATCTTCATCCTTTACCTCTTTTGGTTTTTTTGATTGTTTAGGTTTTTTGGGTTTTTCTACAATCTTTTTTTCTTTATCAGGTGGAGTTGGTGCTTCTATAACTGGTTCTTCTTCATTAGGAACTTCAGTTTTGGTATCAAGTTTTGTAAATATTCTTACTGGTTCTAAGTATACTGCAGATCTTTTAGCTTTGAAAAAATCATAAGTTCTATATTGT
>MDTE01045164.1_pt1 | contig 15416 bp, 17 predicted proteins | sample 811231 | NCBI WGS metagenome assembly MDTE01 (sample SAMN05326651, study PRJNA326480) | marine metagenome | isolation source: seawater | place: Indian Ocean: Red Sea | collected 2010 | reverse complement strand
ATACTCTATCGTGCAATGGTCTAAATTTCATGAAAACTCCTATAATTTATAATATTGAGAAATATGGTATGAATATAAAATATTTCAAGAGCATGATAAAAAAAAAATTGCCCAAAAAACCTTGAATTTGCTATGAAAATTAAAAAACTAGATCATCTACAGGAAATATACGACGCATATGATGCCTTTTTGATCGATTTATGGGGTGTCATGCATAACGGGATCAGGCTGAATGTGTCCGCAATGAATGCAGTCAAAGAGCTTGAAGGAAAAGGCAAAAGAATTGTTTTTTTATCAAACGCTCCTCGTCCAACAAAAAAAGTTGTAGAATTTTTAAAAAAATTAAAAATGGAAGAAAAATTTCTTAAAAACGTTTTGACCTCCGGAGAGGCAGCAGCGAACTCTCTTAAAAAAAATAAGTTTGGTGAAAAATTTTATCATTTAGGTCCCCAAAGAGACGATTCTTTATTCTCTAATATAAAAAAAAACAAAACAACACTTGATGAGTGCGATTTTATTCTGTGTACGGGACTCTTCGATGAAGAGGAAGAAAACCTAAATTATTATAAAAATCTTCTAAAAGATTTTACAAAAAAAAAGCTAGTATGTACTAATCCAGATTTAATTGTTCACAGGGGAGGAGAAGAAGAATATTGTGCAGGTAAAATTGCTGAAATTTTTGAAGGCTTGGGCGGAGAAGTGATATATTTTGGAAAACCTTATAAAGAGGTTTATCTTTCGTGTTTGAACACAAACCAAAAAACTTTAGTAATTGGGGATAACCTGAAGACAGATATTAAGGGTGCAAACAATATGAATCTAGACTCTGTATTTATCACTAGCGGTATACACAGATCTAAAATAAACAATGAAGAGTTTATAGAAAAATTACTAAAAGAATACAATGTTTCAGCTAATTACTTTCAAAACGAATTAACTTGGTAGATGAAAATTTATAAAAATTTCAATATTGGAAATAAATTTCAAAACTCAGCAATTGCCATAGGTAATTTTGATGGCTTTCACTTGGGGCATCAAAGAGTAATAAAAAAAGGAAAGCAGATTGCAAAAAAGAAAAATTTAAAATTTGGCCTAATGGTGTTTCAGCCTTTGCCAGCAATGTTTTTTAATAAGAAATTAAAAAATTACAGAATAGACTCTTTGCAACAGAAAATTGCTTCATCAAAAAAACACGGGATAGACTTTCTGATAGTTAAAAAATTTGACAAAAAATTTTCAAATATAAGAGCAGAAGATTTTATAGAAAGGATTCTTTACAAAAAATTGAAAACTAGATTAGTTTTTATAAGTAAAAATTTTAGATTTGGAAAAAATAGGACGGGGGGTATAAAATTACTTGTGAAGAAGGAAAGGTTTTTTAAATATAAAACCAAAACGATTGCTCCTTTAAATAAAAAAGGTTCAACCATTTCGTCAACACTAATAAGAAAAAATATTATAAAAGGCAAAATTAATTATGCAAACAGATTACTTGGTAGATTTTGGACTATAGAAGGTGTTGTTAAAAGAGGGGACAAAAGAGGAAGAAAAATTGGTTTCCCGACGTGCAATTTAGATTTAAAAAACTATATAGTTCCAAAACTCGGAGTTTATTCTGCCAAAATAATTATAAACAAAGAAATTAAAAAGAAAGGCATAGTAAATATAGGTTATAGACCAACTTTTGGAAAAAATAGACTTATGCTAGAAGCACATATTTTTGGTTTGAAAAAAAATTTATATGATAAAAGGATAGAAATAATGTTAATTACATTCATTAGAGGAGAAAAAAAATTTAAAAATATTGCTCAATTAAAAAAGCAGATTAAAACAGATATTAGAGACGCAAAATAAGTTGGATGCCTGAAAACAATTTAAATCTTCCCAAGACAGCTTTTTCTATGAAGGCCAACTTACCTTCTAAAGAACCAAAGATTTTGGAAACTTGGGATAAAATTAAACTTTACGAGAGATTGAGAAAAAAATCATCAGGAAAAAAGAAATTTGTGCTTCATGACGGCCCACCTTATGCAAATGGCCATATTCACATGGGGACTGCGTTAAATAAAATTTTAAAAGACATTGTTACAAAATTTCACCAAATGAACGACGAAGATTCAGTTTATGTTCCAGGATGGGACTGTCATGGACTTCCTATAGAATGGAAAATTGAGGAGCAATATAAAAAAAGAAAAAAGAATAAAGATGAAGTTCCAACTAAGGATTTTAGAAAAGAATGTAGAGAGTTTGCAGAGAAGTGGATTGTTATTCACAAAAAGGAATTCAAAAGATTAGGCGTTATAGGTGACTGGGAGAGCTATTATTCTACTATGAGCTTTGACGCAGAAGCTCAAATTGTTAGGGAGTTAGGAAAATTTCTTTTAGAAGGGAGTCTTTATAGGGGGTTTAAACCGGTTCTATGGTCAACGGTAGAAAAGACAGCTCTAGCGGATGCAGAAGTAGAATATAAAGACCATAAATCAAACACTATTTACGCTGTATTTCAGATAAAAAAATCAGAAAAAGATTTTTTAAAAGATGCATCAGTTATTATTTGGACAACTACGCCTTGGACAATTCCGGCAAATAAGGCTTTGGCTTATAACAAAGATATTAACTATTGTATTTTAGAGACCGGTGAAAAAAAGATCATTGTTGCTGAAAAACTAGTCAATTCTGTAGCAGAAAGTTGCGAGCTAGGAAAATTTAAAATTTTAAAATCTTTTAAAGGCGATGAGTTTGAAAATACCTTATGTTCACATCCTTTTAAAAATCTAGGTTATAATTTTGATGTTCCCATGCTTGAGGCAAATTTTGTAACTTTGGAACAAGGTACCGGAATTGTTCATTGTGCCCCCAGTCATGGTCCAGATGATTTTAACTTGTGTTTAAAGCACGGAATGAAAGCTGTTGAGACAGTCAACAATGATGGCAGATACACAAAGAACATACCGGTTTTTGAAGGAACGCATGTTTTTAAAGCGGATGAAATTATTATAAAGAATTTACAAGAACAAAAAAATCTTTTGGGAAGTGGTAGTCTGGTTCATAGTTATCCTCATTCTTGGAGATCTAAGGCACCTCTTGTTCATAGAGCGACACCCCAATGGTTTATTTCAATGGAAAGTCACAAATTAAGAAAAAAAGCTCTAGACTCTATTGACCAAACTGCATTTTATCCAGAAAAGGGAAAAGCAAGAATAAGAGCGATGATCGAAACTCGACCCGATTGGTGTATTTCGAGACAAAGATCTTGGGGTGTTCCATTACCAATTTTTGTGAACAAGAAAACAGGCGAACCTTTAAGAGATTCTGAGGTCGTGGAAAATATAGCTAAGATTTACGAAAAGGAAGGATCCGATTGTTGGTTTTATGATGATCCACAAAGATTTTTGGGAAAAAAATATAAAAAAGAAGATTACACAAAATCAAACGATATAGTCGAGGTTTGGTTTGATAGTGGATCAACCCATTCCTTTGTTTTAGAAAAAAGAAAAGATTTAAAATGGCCCGCATCCATGTATCTAGAAGGTTCAGATCAACACCGAGGCTGGTTTCATTCTTCGCTTTTAGAATCTTGCGGTACAAGAGGTAGGGCCCCATTCGACAGTATTTTGTCACATGGATTTGTTGTTGATGGAAAAGGTATGAAAATGTCAAAATCTGCAGGAAACATTATATCTCCAGAAGAAATTTTAAAAAAATATGGTGCAGATATTCTAAGATTGTGGGTTGCTTCTTCTGATTATGCTGAAGATTTAAGGATAGATCACTCCATATTAGACCAACATGCAGAGTCCTACAGAAAAATAAGAAACACTTTTAGGTTTATACTTGGTAATTTACGAGACGACTTTAAACCAAAAAATTTTAAACAAACAAAATACCAAGATTTTCCCGAACTTGAGCAATTAATTTTACACAAACTTTATACTTTAAGTATAGAAATTAAAAATAACTTAAAAGATTATAATTTTCACAAACTACAAAAGGATCTTTTGAATTTTTGTGCTCTAGATCTTTCTTCATTTTATTTTGATATAAGAAAAGACGTATTATATTGTGATGAAAAAAATTCACAGAAGAGAGAATCTTGTATTGCTTTGCTAAATATAATACTAGAATGTTTGTTAAAATGGTACGCTCCAGTACTTTCTTTTACTACTGAGGAAATTACAGAACTTGCAAAAAAAAATAAAAAGAACAGCATTCACGAAGAGATATTTCCCAAACTTCCCGAGGGTTGGAAAAATAATACCTTGTATAAAAAGTGGGAAAAATTATTAGCTATAAGACAGAAGGTAAATGTTGCTATAGAAGAAAAAAGATCGAGCAAAGTGATTGGTTCAAGCTTAGAAGCAGACGTTGAGATTGGTTTGCCAAAGACAGAATTTGATATTTTAAAAAAAATTGATGCTGAAGAACTATTTATAACATCTAAAGTGGTTCAGAATATTTTAAAAGGAAAAGAAAATGAATTAACCATAGTCGTAAAAAAAGCGAACGGTACAAAATGTATCAGATGTTGGAAGATTGTAGAAAAGGTCAAAGAGAATAAATGCTCAAGATGTTTCAAAATAAAATAAAGATACAAAAAATTGATGCCTACAGTTTTGTTTTGATATCCATTATTTTTGTATTGGATAGACTGTCAAAAATCTACGTTATAGAACTGATACAGTCCCAAGAAAGAGAAATATTTCTGTATGATTTTTTAAATCTAACGTTAAATTGGAATACAGGAATAGCTTTTGGTTTGCTCAGTTCTAACGCTAATCTTTGGTATCATTTAATTTCTGCCTTAATTTTGTTAATAATTATTTATTTAATATATTTGATGGTTATATCAGACAATCTTGGAAAAATTACGGTATCTCTTATTATTGGGGGTGCACTAGGCAACTTGTATGACAGACTTAACTATTTTGCTGTGCCAGATTTTATTGATTTTCACATTAAAAGTTTTCACTGGTTTACATTCAATGTAGCCGATATCTTTATTTCCGTTGGAATTATCATCATGTTGTTTAGAGAGGTAATTTTAAAAAAAAAAAATGATTGAAATGATAAAAAAATTTTTTTTATTACCGTTTTTATTTTTTTTAATCTCATGCGGAGGAGGAGGTTGGGACACATTCGAAGGCGCACTAACTGGGCAAAAAAAAAGAACTACAGACGAATATTTGATTAAAAAAAAGGATCCATTAATTCTACCGCCAGATTACAAAAAGCTGCCCCTTCCAGATTCAAAAAAAGCCGAAGACAAGCCTAACAGAATAGAGTCTATCTTAAGCAAAACAGAATCTTCTAAAATGAAAAAAAAATCTCCACTAGAAACTAGCATAGAGAAAGAGCTGAGAAATGGGAATTAAAAGTGATTTTGGCAAATAGAATTATAGACGAAGTCGCTAAACATAAACAGGGTCTGTTTAAAACTTTCTTTCCAAAATCAAGATACAACTTTAGTTTAGAAAAAGTTAAAAATTTTAAAAAATTTAAAACTGTAATCATAATTGGCATGGGAGGCTCAATTTTAGGAGCTAAAGCGATTTATTCTTTTTTAAAAAAGAAAATAAATAAAAAATTTATTTTTATAGATAATTTAGACCAAGGGCATTTAATGAAAATTAAAAAAGAAAACAATCTAAGAAAATCTTTATTTTTAATCATTTCTAAATCTGGAAATACAACCGAAACAATAATAAATTCCAGTTTTTTTGATCAATTTTTAAAAAAGGAAAACACAATAGTAATTTCCGAAGACAAGGATAATGCTTTACGCAATTTTGCAAAAAACAAAGACATTTATTTTATAAGACACCACCCAAATATTGGAGGAAGATATTCAGTTTTTTCAGATGTTGGCATGCTTCCGGTTTATTTTATGGGTTTAAAACCAGAAAGATTTAAAAAAAATATACCAAATTTAATTAAAAATAAAAAATTATTATCCAATGAAATTAAAAAAATTTGGCAAATTCATTCTAAAAAGATTAAGATTTTGGTTTTATTTAGCTACGTTCCAGAACTAAATAACTTTTTGTTTTGGTGCCAACAGCTTCTAGCCGAGAGTCTTGGAAAAAACAAAAAAGGCTTTACCCCTGTAGTTTCCGGAGCACCAAGAGACCATCACAGCTTGTTGCAATTATATCTAGATGGACCAAAAGACAAAGCCTTTTATGTTTTTAGTTCAGAAGATAAAAAAAAATTAAGAATTAATTCTAAAATTTTCGGAAAGAGAGTAAAATTTTTAAATAAAAAAAAATATGAAGGTGTTAAATTATCTCAAAAAAATGCTTTTATTGCGACCCTAAAGGAAAAAAAGATTCCATTTAAAGAAATAACTGTTAAAAAATTTGATGAAAATGTTATTGGAAAACTATTCTTTCTGTTTATTTTTGAAACAATAGCATATAGCAAAATATTGAAAGTTAATGCCTTTGATCAACCCGCTGTTGAAAGAGTTAAAGTTTTAACAAAAGAATTACTAACTTAAAAAAATCTTCCAAAAAAAATTTGCGAGCGTCCATAAATTCTATTTTCGATAATATTTAAATTCTTAATATTTAAATTTTCTGAAGTTTTTTTATCTCTATGAATTATAATTATATAATTTTTGTTTAATATATTTTTTTGTACAATTTTTTTTACAACTTCTGAAAACATATTGTCAGAATAAGGCGGGTCTATAAAAATTATGTCAAATTTTTTATTAAAGTTAGATTTTTCGATAAAATCGAGCACGTTTCCTTCGTACAAATAAATTTTTTCCTGAGCTTTAAGATTCTTGATGTTTTTTTTTAAACTTTTTATAGCGTCTGAATCTTTTTCAACAAAAAGGACTTTCGATGCGTATCTGGATAAAGATTCCAGACCAAAAGAACCACTGCCAGAGTATAAATCTAAGATATTAGAATTTTCAATTTTAACGTTGATTTTTTTTGAATGTTGCAAAATGTTAAAAATACTTTCTCTTACATTGTCTTTAAGAGGTCTAGTTTTCGAGTTTTTTGGAAAAAAGAGTCTTTTGTTTTTAAACTTACCGCTTATTATTCTCATTTTTATTAATCACTCTCCAGCCTATGTCTTTTCTAAAAAATCCATAATCCCAACTTATTGTTTTTAAATTATCTAAACATTTATTTCTAGCTAGAACTAAATTTTTTTCTAAACAAGTTACGTTTAGAACTCTCCCTCCATTTGAATAAATTTTTTTATTTTTTTCATATGTTCCAGCATGGAAAAGTTGATTATTTTTATTCGTATCCATTTTATCTAAATTTTTAATTTCACTATCTTTTTTGTAATTTCCCGGATAACCTTTTGAACATAAAACAATAGTCATACAGCTGCTGTCGTTCCAATCAATTTTTAAATTTTTTAAAGAATCGTTCATCACTGACTTTACAACTTCAACCAAACTAGTTTTTAGCCTCATCATCAGCACCTGACATTCTGGGTCACCCATTCTAATATTGTATTCGATTAAGTAAGGTTCGTTTTTTTTAATCATTAGTCCGGCATACAAAAATCCTTTATATGGGTGACCCATTTTTTTTAAGGCTTTTAGAGTTGGCTCAATAATTTTTTTTTTAATTTTTTCTTCCAGTTGTTCCGTAAGTAGGCTTGCCGGAGAGTATGCACCCATCCCCCCGGTATTCGGGCCAACATCTCCTTCCCCAACTCTTTTATGATCCTGAGCTGATCCAAAAAAACAAAAGGTATTTTTGTCTACAACAGAAAAATAACTTAATTCTTCCCCGTCTATATATTCTTCCAGCACAACTTTTTTAGAGGATTTGAACTTTCCTTCGATTATCTCCTTGGTTTTTATTTCCGCTTCTTTTTTGGATTGACATATTGATACGCCTTTACCAGCGGCAAGACCGTCTGCTTTAACTACTATCGGTGTTTTACTGCTTTTTATAAAAGCTACAGCTTCTTCTAATTTTTCAAAAATTCCAAAATTCGCAGTTGGGATATTGTTTTTTTTACACAAATCTTTCATGAATGCTTTGGATCCTTCGAGTTGCGAGGAAAATTTGTCAGGACCAAATACTTTGATTTTTTTGTTTGTTAAAAAATCTACTATACCATTTACCAAAGGTTCTTCAGGACCAACAATTACAAAATCAATTTTTTTTTCCTTAATTATTTTGTAAATTCCACTAAAATTAGAAAGATCTTCGCTTATATTTTCAGCCAGTTTTTTTGTGCCTGCATTGCCTGGTATGCAAAATAGTTTCTCAACTTCTTTTGACTGCCTTAGTTTGTAGCAAAGAGCATGTTCACGACCACCACTTCCTATAACAGCCAAATTCATATACTATGGGTTAATCAATAATTAAATTAGCATGAACGGAAATAAAGCAAAACTTAAATTTTACCCGAACAGATTTGAAGTTGTTGAAGAAGGAGATCATGTTATTTGTGCCGTTTCAGGAAAAAATATACCTCTGAACAAGCTAAGTTATTGGAATGTTGAATTGCAGGAGCCCTATCATTCTCCCAAAGAAGTAAAAACTAGACTCGACCAACTAAAAAATAACAAATAATTATTTCCACCTATCATGTGTCCAAATCCACTGTTTTGGGTTTCTTAAAATCATTTTTTCAATAACTTGGTTTATTTTAACGGTGATTTCTTTTTTGCTTTCTTCTGAGCTATTTTTTTTGTTTATCTTTATTGGATTTAAAATTTCCATGTTGAAAGTATTGTCTTCATTTCTTTCTAGGTAAATTGGAATTATGTTGCAATCAAATTTTAAAGCTAGTTGCGCAGGAAGAGTAGTTGTGTGAGCAGGTTTTTTAAAGAAAGGAAATCTTTCTGATTCCCCAAGTCTTTGGTCAACCATCAACGCGATGCTAAAATTCTTTTTCATCAATTCTATTACTTCTCTTGTTCCTTGCTTACCTTTTTCTATTTGATTTTTGCAAATGTACTTTTTTCTTAAAAAGACCATAAAAGGGTTTAAAAAAATATTGTTAAGCGGACGATAAATTGCACCTAAATTTACTTTATGTTTTTCTAGTTCCATGGCCATAAGTTCAAAATTTCCAAAATGTCCGGAGATAAAAACGGCTTGTCTACCTGATTTTATCAAATCATCCAATATTTCTTTACCAGATATTTTTATTTGCGGAGTTGAAAATTTGTCTAAACGAAATTTATAAAGGTAAAGATATTCGGCAAAAATGTGCGCATAGTTTTTCCACATAGATTTAATAATATTTTTTATCTGTTCCTCCGAAGTTTTGCCTAAAGCATAGGAAATATTTTTTTTAACAACTTTTTTGGATTTAAAGAAAAAGCCAAAACTTAAAAATAGAGCAGTAATTATTTTTCTTCCTAAATTTAAACCAAGAATTTTAACAATTAAAAACAAAAAATAAACAAATATAGCTTCAAATATATACTTTATTATTTTCATAAGATTTTTTTTCCAATAAGATTTTTTAAAAAATTGAGATCTTCTAAATTTGTTTTTATAGAAATAAAATCGAAGTTTTGATGATAATCAGAATCTATCCTCATGTAATCTTTTTCCGTTGTTATTAATCTAGCGTTATATTTTTTTTTTAATGTAACTAGATGATCGAGATTTTTTTTAGAATAATTATAATGGTCAGGATATTTTATTTCTTTAATTACATTCAAATTATTTTTTTTTAGAAAGTCAAAAAAGTTTTCTGGATTTCCAATACCAGCAAATGCAATCAGTTTTTTATTTTTAAATTCATTTAAATTTTTAGAAACATATTCGTAATATACAAACTTCAATTTTGGGTTATATTTTTTTAGCTTTGTTTCAAAATCAATATCTTTTTTACCATTAAAAAATATCATGTCACAATTATTCAGAGATTTTAAACTTTGTCTTAATGGTCCAGCCGGAATAACAAATCCATTACCTATTTTTTGCCTTGAATTAAAGCAGACTATGTTAATATTTTTTTTCACTTCAAAATCTTGATAACCATCATCTAAAATTATCACATCGAACTTTTTTTCTATAGCCTGATAAATTCCCTCGCTCCTTTTTTTGGACACTAACACTTGGCAATATTTTTTTAATAATAGCACCTCATCCTTTTGATTTTCATAATCTTTTTTAATTATAATTGGTTTCATCTTTAATTCTTTCAAAGTTTCAAAAATTTTAATTGATATTGGGGTTTTTCCTGTACCTCCAATATAAATATTGCCAACACAAATTATTGGAATGGAAAAATCTTTTTTTTTTACAAGATAAGATTTTGCAGAAATTAACAACTGATAAAGAAAAGCAAAAGGTAACAAAACTAGAGAAAACAAACTTAACTCTTTTTTGTCCCAAAATTTAGGCTTTAAAATTTTCATTAATTAAAGTTTCGTATTCATTTATAACGTTTTTAAAAATTGAATTACTGTAAACCTCTAATTCTTTTATCTTTTCTTTGTCTACTACTTTTTGATTATTATTGAAATTTTTTATTAATTTATTTGCCAATTCTTCTGGATAATTTATTTCCTCTGAGAATCCTTTCTGTCTTAAATAATGATATATTTCAGCAAAGTTGGATACAAAAGGACCATGAAATATATAGCAACCCATTTTTCCTGCCTCAATTGGATTTTGGCCACCAACTTTAATTAATTTTTTAACTAAAGATTTTCCAATAAAAACATTCTTAATTTTCGCGAGAAATAAATTTACAGCCCCATAGTAATTAACCAAGACAATCTCTGCGGAACTATCGATCGTATCATTCTCATTTTTAATTTGTAATTTAAAACCTGAGCTCTTAAGTTTTGAATAAATTTTTTTTGTTCTGTTTACATGTCTGGGAATTATTATGCATACAGATTCTTTTACAGTTTTCTTTAGGACTTCTTGAACTTTTGAACAAAAAAGTTCTTCGTTATCATGCGTGCTTACCGCACACCACACCTTTTTATTCTTTAAGTTTTCAAATTGATGATCATGTATTTTCCCATCATTTCGTGTGCTCGAACAAAACTTAATATTTCCATAATATTTAATTTTCTTTGCTTTTAATAAAAGTAGATTTTTTTGAGTTTCTTTGCTTGAAGCAATACAAACAGAAAAATGACCAAATAATATTTCTGAAAATTTTTTAAAAAATAACCATCTTTTAAAAGTTTTTTTTGTTATTCTTGCATTCAAAAGAACAAGTGGAATATTTTTTTTTTTAATATTAAAAATGAAATTGGGCCAAATTTCCGAATCAACAAATGAAGCTATATTCGGTTTCCAAGATTTTAAAAAATTATTTGACAATAGATTTAAATCGTAAGGCAAAAATTGGTGAAAAACCCTATTGTTTTTTTCAAATTTTTTTTTGAACTCGTTATAAGAGCTTAAAGTAATCGTGGTTATCAAGAAATTGTATTTTCCATTCTTTTTTAAATAATAATCAACGATAGGCAAAATACTGTTGAGCTCACCAAGACTAGCAACATGAAACCAAAAAAGAAAACCATCTGGTCTCTGGATTTTTTTAGAAAATAATTTTTCTTTAAATTTTGATTTATGTTCTTTGTTTAAAAAAATTCTTAAAAAGATTACAGCAGCATAAGGAATATAAAAAATAATTAAAGAAATACTGTATAAAAATTTCAGCATAAACTAATATACTTGTTTTTTATAAAGGTTTTCGTATACCCTTGAATTTTTTAACAACTCCTCGTGAGTTCCTTTTTCAACGATATTACCTTTTTCCATGACAATAATTTGATCTGCTTTTTTAATAGTGGACAGTCTATGTGCTATAACTATTGTGGTTCTGTTTTTTGTTAAATTAAATATAGCATTCTGAACCTTTTCCTCGGATTCTGTGTCCAAAGATGAAGTTGCTTCATCTAATAAAATTATAGGGGAGTTTTTTAATATAGCTCTCGCAATGGAAAGTCTTTGTTTTTCTCCTCCCGATAGTCTTACACCATTTTCTCCAACCAAAGTTTTATATTGTTCGGGTAAGTTAGATATGAAATCTTCTGCTGCAGCCAATTTACAAGCTTGTTTTATCTCTTCATTAGTTGCGCCAGATTTTGCAAACTTTATATTGTTTTCGACGGTATCATCAAAAAGAATAGTATCTTGGCTCACTATGGCTATTTTATTTCTCAAGGAAATTAAGGAGACATCTTTTATGTTTTGACCGTCAATAAATATTTTGCCATCTTGAGGTTGGTAAAATCTGGGTATTAAATTGATTATTGTACTTTTTCCAGCGCCACTATGGCCAACTAACGCAGTAACCTTCCCACCTTCTGCAATAAAGTTTAAATTTTTGATGGCTCTATCATTACTTTTTAGATATTTAAAACTTACACTGTCAAAACTTATTTTAGAATTTTTAATTTTTAATTCTGGAGCATTTTTATCATTTCGAATTTGATCTTTGCTATCCATTACATCAAAAATTCTTTCTAAGGCCGCTGCACCCTGGTAAACCGCCATATTTAGAGTAGCTAAGGATCTGACTGGTTGGTAAGCAAGCATCATAGCAGCCAGGAAAGAGAAGAAATTATTTATTCCTATTTCTCCATTTGCAATAAGAAATCCAGCAAAATATATAAAGGCAGCGATGATGAAGCCTAATAAAATTTCCATAACCGGTGTTGCTCTGATCATTATTTTTCCAATTTTGATCTCTTTCTCGGTCATATCTCCTATCTCATCAGCAGCTCTTTTCATTTCTGCGTTCTCTCTTTGATAAATTTTTATAATTTTATACCCTCTCAAAATTTCAGTAAGGAATGTCGTGAGTCTTCCCGAGGCCAAAGCTCCCTTGGTTGTTGCTTTACCTATTCTTTTTCCGAGAGTTCTTGCTACAAAAGCTGATAGTGGCATCATAATCAAAGAGAACAAGGCTAGCTTCCAATTTTGGTAAAACATTACAAACAACAGAGAAATTAAGGTTAACGAGTCTTTCATAACATTCAAAAGAGCAGTACTAGAAAGTGTATTCACTAAACCAATATCATAATGAAAAGTAGAAACGTATTTTCCTGTATGTTTTGATTCCAAAGTCTCCGTGTCAGATAACAAGATCTTACCTGCTAGTTCATTCCGAAATTGTTCTTGTATACGACAACCCAGTATTATCGTTATTGATCTTGCGAAGTATAAAGAAAGCCCTTTAGTTGAAAAGGCTACAACAATTAAAATTGGTATAAATAATGCGTAAACTTTGTCGTTATCAATAAAGATTTTTTTTATTGCTGGATCCAATAGCCATGCAATTGCAGAGGTTGCGCCAGCAACAAGGAAAGACAAAAATAAAGCAAGAAGAATCTTGCTTAAATATTTTTTAGTATAATCTCTGTACAATCTTTTTATTAAAAAAATTATTTTATTTAATTTCATTAAAATTCAATATTTACCAAGAAAAAACCTAGAAAAACTAACATGCCAGATATATTATTTACTTTAAAAGCTTTAAGGCATGCAGATGGATTCTTTGTTTTGCAAATTTTTACTTGATAAAAAAGACTTAAAATAAAAAAGAGCAAGAAAATCGAACTATAATTTATTTTTAAATTTACCATAACAAAGACTATCGCAATAGAGCTTATCGAATAACAACTTACAACAAACAATCCAAGATTATTTTTAAACTTAACCGCCGTTGATTTTACCCCTATTACCTCGTCATCTGAAATATCTTGTATTCCATAAATCGTGTCATAACCTAGTGTCCAAAATATGGCCCCAACATAAAGAAGAATTGGCAAATAAGAGATTTCATTACTCATTGAAGTCCAGGCCATTACTATCCCCCAGTTGAATGTGAAACCCAGAAATAACTGGGGCCAGTACGTAAATCTTTTCATGAAAGGATAACTAAACGCAAATATCATTGAAAAGATTCCAAGATATATGGTTAATAAATTTAGTTGAATTAAGACGGCAAAAGCTAGAAGGCACAATATTAATACATAGATCCAAGCCAAGTTTTTGCTTAGCGATCCAGAGGCAATCGGCCTTTTTTTTGTTCTAAAAACTTTTCTATCTATTTTTTCGTCTACTATATCGTTTACTATGCACCCGGCACTTCTCATTAAAACTGATCCACAGAAAAAAAGAAAAAGATAGTAAACAAAAATATCCACGTCTCTATAAAAATAGTATGCGAGTGATAATCCCCACGTACATGGCCAGAATAACAACAGAAATCCAATAGGTTTATTTAATCTCGTAACATCAATGAAGTTTTTTAGGTGCAAGGACATTATTAGTCCTTGTAAATATCAAACACCGAATACATAATCAATTTGATTCGATATGAATATAGATTACACAGTGGCAGCATTAATGTTTCCAGCTATAGCCCTTATCATGGGCGTTTATAACACTAGGTTCCATACGTTAAGCGCTCTAATCAGAAAACTTCACGATGAATACGTATTTGAGAAACACATACCGCCCGAATGGAAAAAACAGCTTAAGAACTTAAGTCGCAGAGTTGTTAACTTAAAATATGCAATTGGTTTAGCCGCAGCAGGCTTTCTTTTCGATTTGTTAACTGTTTTTACCCTGTATATAGACGAAATATTTATTGCTAGATTAATTTTTGGTTCGTGCTGTTTATTTTTAATTGTATCAATAGTTTTTTATCTTGTTGAAATTATTGTTTCAACAAATGCACTAAAACTACATTTGTCTGACATGAGAATAGACGAGGATTAATTTTTATGAAAATTAATGCAATAAGAGCCTTTATAATTGCTTCTCTAGTTATAATTCTTTTGTATGCTTTAGGTTTGTTTTTGCCTATTATTATGACTTCGAAGACAGTTCCTTCAGAAGGAGAAAGAAATAAAGTAACCACAGAGGATCCCTATTAAACGTGTTTACCAAACCAATTATACTTGTAATTATATTCCTTCTATTGCTTGCGTTTTATCTTGTTATTAGATTGGGCGCCGGAAAGAAAAAAGATATAGAAGATTCAAAAAGTCTAACAAAATATCTTTTTGGTGTAAGAATACTGATAATTATATTGGCAATAGTAGGTTTGGTTTTATGGTTTTTTCTTTAAGTTTTTAGAATAAACTAGTTTTCCAAACTCAAGCTTTTCTTTATACGACTGTTTAAAAGTTTTAAGCTGAGATTCGCTCATTCTTTTCATGAGGGAAATTAAATTTTCCTTTTTCCACTCATTTTTTGTATTTAAATTTTTCCAAATTTTTTTTTCTTCATCTGTCCTAGCACAACCGTAGCAAAAACCCGTGGCAGTATCGCTTTTACAAATGCTAATGCATGGGCTTACTATTTTAGGACTATTCATTTGGTATTAATAGGGCCGGACCTATAATTTTTCTTGCCTCAAGATCTTCGTGAGCTTTTTTGGCATCTGATAATGCATATTCTTTGAAAATTTTTATTTTTATTTTTCCAAATTTTATT
>MDTE01091133.1_pt1 | contig 15418 bp, 11 predicted proteins | sample 811231 | NCBI WGS metagenome assembly MDTE01 (sample SAMN05326651, study PRJNA326480) | marine metagenome | isolation source: seawater | place: Indian Ocean: Red Sea | collected 2010 | reverse complement strand
TCAACGCCGCCGTCAGCGTCGTCTTACCATGGTCAACGTGACCAATCGTTCCTACATTGACATGCGGCTTAGTCCGCTCAAATTTTTCTTTGGACATGCGCTACTCTCCAGCGTCAGCGTTTGATGATTGACTCCGCGATGCTGTCAGGCACCTCGGCGTATTTGGCAAATTCCATGGTGTAGGTAGCGCGCCCTTGCGTCGCGGAGCGCATGTCGGTGGAATAACCAAACATCTCCGCTAAGGGCACATCCGCGCGGACGATCTTGCCGGCAGGGTTTTCGTCCATGCCCGCAATGATGCCACGGCGCCGATTCAGGTCGCCCACCACATCACCCATGTACTCTTCGGGCGTGACCACTTCCACGCTCATAATGGGCTCCAGCAACACGGGACTGGCGGCTTGGGCACCGTCGCGCAGCGCCATGGAGCCGGCGATCTTAAACGCCATTTCCGAGGAGTCCACGTCGTGGAAGGAGCCATCATACAACGTCGCCTTCACCCCGATGAGCGGATACCCGGCGATCACGCCATTTTGCATCTGCTCCTGGATACCCTTATTCACCGCGGGGATGTATTCACGGGGAACCACCCCACCGACGATCTCGTCGACGAACTCGTAGATGCTGCCCTCTTCTTCGTCTACATAGGGCTCAATCTTCAACCACACGTGCCCGTATTGACCCCGGCCACCGCTCTGACGTACGAATTTGCCTTCCTGGTCCACGGCAGAGCGGATGGTCTCGCGATAAGCCACCTGAGGCTTGCCGATGTTGGCTTCCACTCCGAACTCGCGCTTCATGCGGTCGACGATGATGTCCAGATGCAGCTCGCCCATCCCCGAGATGATGGTCTGCCCGGACTCCTCGTCGGTCTCCACGCGGAAGGATGGGTCCTCCTGAGCCAGCTTGCCCAGCGCAACGCCCATCTTCTCCTGATCGGGAACCGACTTCGGCTCCACCGCCACGGAAATGACCGGCTCGGGAAATTCCATGCGCTCCAAGGTGATGATGTCGTCCTGGGCACATAGGGTGTCGCCCGTGGTGACGTCCTTGAGCCCGATAGCCGCAGCGATGTCGCCCGCGCGGACTTCCTTGATCTCCTCACGGTTGTTGGAGTGCATCTGCACCATGCGACCCACGCGCTCGCGCTTGGACTTGACCGGATTGTATACCTGGTCACCGGAGCCCAGCACGCCAGAATAAACCCGGAAGAAGGTCAGGGTGCCCACAAACGGATCCGTGGCAATCTTGAACGCCAACGCCGCGAATGGCGCCTCGTCGTCAGATTCGCGCGACTCCACTGTCTCATCGTCTTCCAGAATGCCCTCAATGGCTTTCACCTCGGTGGGGGCCGGCAGAAAGTCGATTACGGCATCCAGCATTGCCTGCACGCCTTTGTTTTTGAAAGCACTACCGCACATGGCCGGCACGATCTCGTTCGCCAGGGTCCGGATGCGCAAGCCCGCCCTTATGTCGGCTTCGGACAAGTCGCCTTCTTCCAGGTACTTGTCCATGAGTTCCTCATTGGCTTCGGCCGCCGACTCCACCATCTGCTCGCGCCAGTGTTCGGCATCAGTCTGCATGTCTTCGGGAATGTCCAGTAGGTCGTATGTCAGCCCCTGGTCTTCCTCGTTCCACAGGATGGCCTTCATACGGATCAGGTCCACAACGCCCTGAAAGTTGTCCTCGGCGCCAATGGCAAGCTGGATGGGAACCGGGGTGGAACCCAGCCGATCCTTGATCTGACCGACCACGCGCAGAAAATCTGCTCCAGCCCGGTCCATCTTGTTGACGAACACCATGCGCGGCACCTGGTAGCGATTCGCCTGCCGCCACACGGTTTCAGATTGGGGTTCCACTCCGGAGGTTGCGCAAAACACCACCACGGCTCCGTCCAAGACGCGCAAGCTGCGTTCCACCTCGATGGTGAAGTCCACGTGGCCGGGGGTATCGATGATGTTGACACGATGCTCGTCGTACTGCTGGTTCATGCCGCTCCAGAAGCAGGTGGTAGCAGCCGAGGTGATCGTGATGCCCCGTTCCTGCTCCTGCTCCATCCAGTCCATGACCGCGGCACCGTCGTGCACCTCACCGATCTTGTGAGACAGACCGGTATAAAACAGCACCCGCTCGGTGGTGGTAGTCTTACCCGCATCCACATGGGCGACGATACCGATATTGCGATACCGGTTAATCGGAGTCGTACGAGGCATCAGGCTCTCCGCAAACGATTGAGAAAGAATCTAGTAGCGATAGTGAGAAAACGCCCGGTTGGCATCTGCCATCCGGTGAGTGTCTTCTCGTTTCTTGACCGCAGAGCCGCGGCCATCGGCTGCATCCATTAGCTCGCCAGCCAATCGGGCCGCCATGGATTTTTCCCCCCGGTTGCGCGCGCTTTCCACCAACCAGCGCATGGCCAGCGCATGGCGCCGGGACGGACGCACCTCCACAGGCACCTGGTAGGTTGCCCCACCCACACGCCGGGATTTCACCTCCACGAAGGGAGCCACGGCTTCCAGCGCCTTTTCGAACACTTCCACCGGATCAGGATTTTCGCGCTCTTCGATGCGCGACAGGGCCCCGTATACGATGCGTTCGGCTACGGCTTTCTTACCACTGACCATGACGTGGTTGATGAACTTCGCCACCGTCTGGTTGTGATATTTTGGGTCAGGGAGAATTTCGCGCTTGGCGACAATTCGACGTCTTGGCATGTGTTGCTCCTTGGCTTCAGGGACATCCCCGAGTCGGATCCGGGGCCTTACTTCGGAGGTTGCGGCGCCAGCAGCGCCGGACCTAATTTTGTACCTACACTATTTCGGTCGCTTGGCTCCGTACTTGGAACGACGCTGCCGCCTGTCTGACACGCCAGAGGTGTCCAACGTGCCGCGGATAGTGTGGTAGCGAACGCCGGGGAGATCCTTCACCCGACCGCCACGAATCAGCACCACCGAGTGCTCCTGCAGGTTGTGGCCTTCGCCGCCAATGTATGAGGTGACCTCATATCCATTGGTAAGTCTCACGCGGCACACTTTGCGCAAGGCCGAGTTCGGCTTCTTCGGCGTGGTCGTGTACACCCGGGTACACACCCCGCGCTTCTGAGGACAGCCCTGCAGCGCCGGCACGATGTTCTTATCCACCTTGCGCTTGCGTGGCTTCCTCACCAATTGGCTGATCGTTGCCATGTGCTCTCCATTGAAACGGAGCTCCACGAACCTAAAATCGCGGAGCGCGCGATTGTAATCACCTGCCCGTTGCCAGGCAACTGGCTATTTAGCTCCTTCGGAGGCAAATAGCTTGCAAGTTGCGTCGCACGTCACTACCCCAAGGCCACGAGTTTCCCAAAAGGGGAAACTCGCCCGCCTCGCTTCGCGAGGCGCCTATTCCTCCTCGCTGAGGGCCTCGGACAGCGCCTGTTCCACCTCGTCGGCGGTCGCGCCCTGCTCCTTGGCCGCCCGCGCAGCAATGTCTTCTTCCCGCTTGCGCTTACGGTCGCTGTGATAGGTAAGGCCCGTCCCTGCCGGGATCAGGCGTCCAACCACCACGTTCTCCTTGAGCCCGCGCAGGAAGTCTTCCTTGCCGGTCACCGCCGCTTCGGTCAGCACCCGGGTGGTCTCCTGGAAGGACGCTGCAGAGATAAAGGACTCGGTAGCCAGCGATGCCTTGGTAATACCCAACAAAACACGCTGGTAGGCGACCTTTTCTTTGCCCTCGGCTTCCAGCACCTCGTTGGTCTCTAGCACCCGGCTGAACTCCAACTGCTCGCCGCGAATCAGCTCCGACTCTCCAGAAGACAGTACTTCTGCCTTACGCAGCATCTGGCGCACGATGACCTCGATATGCTTATCGTTAATGGTCACACCCTGCAGCCGGTAGACTTCCTGGATCTCGTTGATGATGTACTTGGCCAGCTCGGCAACACCCTTCAAACGCAGAATGTCATGCGAGTTGGTTGGACCATCGCAGACCACTTCACCCTTTTCCACACTCTCGCCTTCGAACACGCCGATGTTGCGCCACTTGGGAATCAAGGTTTCCACCGGATCGCCGTCCAGAGGCGTGATCACCAAGCGCCGCTTGCCCTTGGTTTCCTTGCCGAAGCTCACCGTACCGGTGGCCTCTGCCAGAATGGCCGGCTCCTTGGGCTTGCGCGCCTCGAACAGGTCAGCCACTCGCGGCAGACCACCCGTGATGTCACGGGTCTTGGAGCCTTCCTGAGGGATCCGAGCGATGACGTCGCCCACACCAACATTGTCCTTGTCCTCGAGATTCAAGATGGCGTCATTGGGCATGAAGTAGTGTGCGGGCACATCGCTACCCGGAAGCAACACCTGCTCGCCCTTGGCATCCAGCAGGCTCACCGCTGGCCGCAGGTCTTTACCTGCCGTGGGCCGATCCTTGGGGTCTAGCACAGTAATGTTGGTCAGGCCGGTCAGTTCGTCCGTCTGACGATTGATAGACAGCCCTTCTTCCATTCCCTGGAACTCAACAACACCGCCCACCTCGGCAACGATGGGGTGGGTGTGCGGATCCCACTGGGCAATCACCTGCCCAGCTTCCACTTCGTCCTGATCCGCCACCGAGATGACCGCACCATAAGGCAGCTTGTAGCGCTCCCGCTCACGACCATGCTCGTCCGCTACGGCAATCTCACCGGAACGGGACACGGCCACCAGCTCTCCGCTCTCGCGGGAAACCGTCTTGAGGTTGTGCAGCCTGGCATTGCCGCCGTGCTTCACCTGAATGCTATCCACGGCAGTTGCACGTGATGCGGCGCCGCCGATGTGGAACGTACGCATGGTGAGCTGGGTACCCGGCTCGCCAATGGACTGCGCGGCCATCACGCCTACGGCCTCGCCCACGTTCACGCGATGCCCGCGAGCAAGGTCGCGACCATAACAGGAAGAGCACACACCGTATTTAGTAGTACAGGTGATGGCAGAGCGTACGACCATTTCGTCGATACCCAGGATATCGAGCTGATCCACCCAGGCTTCGTCTAGCATGGTGCCCGCCTCGATAATCACCGAGTTATCGGCGTCCAGCACGTCCTGGGCCACCACGCGGCCGAGCACCCGGTCGCCCAGGGGTTCAACCACGTCACCGCCTTCGATGATGGCCGACACCCGCAAGCCGGCATCGGTACCGCAATCTTCTTCGGTGATGACCACGTCCTGCGCCACGTCAACCAGGCGCCGGGTGAGATAACCCGAATTGGCGGTCTTCAGAGCGGTGTCAGCAAGGCCTTTACGCGCCCCGTGGGTGGAGATGAAGTACTCGTTTACGTTCAGCCCTTCGCGGAAGTTCGCGGTAATGGCGTTCTCGATGATGGCGCCGTCCGGGCGCGTCATCAGCCCGCGCATGCCAGCAAGCTGACGAATCTGAGCGGGTGAGCCACGAGCTCCGGAGTCGGCATAGATGTATACCGAGTTGAAGGAATCCTGCTCTTCTTCCTCTCCGTCCCGGTTGACCACCGTTTCCTTGGAAATGCCGTCCATCATGGAACGCGCAACCAGGTCGTTGGCGCGAGACCAGATGTCCACCACCTTGTTGTATTTCTCGCCCTGGGTCACGAGACCGGAGGCGTACTGGGACTCGATCTCGGCAACCTCGTTCTTGGCATCGTCGATGATTGCCGGCTTCTCAGCCGGAATCACGAAATCGTCAACACCGATGGATGCCCCAGACGAGGTGGAATGAGCAAAGCCCGTGTACATGAGCTGGTCGGCGAAAATCACCGTTTCTTTCAGCCCCACGTTCCGGTAGCACGCGTTGATCAGCGTAGAGATGGCCTTTTTATCCAAAGCCTTGTTGACCAGCTCAAACGGCAGCGCCTTGGGCACGATGTCGTAGAACAATGCGCGTCCAACCGTGGTGTCCACCACCTCGCGAGCATTGGCAACACTGCCGTCTTCGGCCACCTGCTGCTGATCGATCCGAACCTTGACCTTGGCGTGAAGATCGACGCACCCGGCGTGATAGCTGCGGTGCACTTCGTCGATTCCGGAGAACACCATACCTTCGCCCTTGGCGTTAACCATTTCGCGCGTCATGTAGTACAAACCAAGCACCACGTCCTGCGAAGGCACGATGATCGGCTCGCCGCTGGCCGGCGACAGGATGTTGTTGGTAGACATCATCAGCGCGCGGCTTTCCAGCTGCGCTTCCAGCGTCAGCGGCACGTGCACGGCCATCTGGTCACCGTCGAAGTCTGCATTGTAGGCCGTGCAAACCAGCGGGTGCAGCTGAATCGCCTTACCCTCAATAAGCACGGGCTCGAAGGCCTGGATGCCCAGGCGGTGCAGCGTCGGCGCCCGATTGAGCAGCACAGGGTGCTCACGAATCACTTCCGCCAGGATGTCCCAAACCTCGGAGGTCTCGCGCTCCACCATCTTTTTCGCGGCCTTGATGGTGGTTGCCAGGGCACGCGCCTCAAGCTTGCCGAAGATGAAGGGCTTGAAAAGCTCCAACGCCATCTTCTTGGGCAGACCACACTGATGCAGGCGCAAGGTGGGCCCAACCACGATCACGGAGCGGCCGGAGTAGTCCACACGCTTGCCGAGCAGGTTCTGGCGAAACCGCCCCTGCTTTCCTTTGATCATGTCCGCCAGCGATTTCAGCGGGCGCTTGTTGGATCCGGTGATGGCGCGACCGCGGCGCCCGTTGTCCAGCAACGCGTCAACAGACTCCTGCAGCATGCGCTTTTCGTTGCGCACGATGATATCGGGCGCAGACAGATCGAGCAGCCGCTTCAGGCGGTTGTTGCGGTTGATGACCCGACGATACAGATCGTTCAGATCGGACGTTGCGAAACGTCCGCCGTCCAGAGGCACCAGCGGGCGCAGATCCGGCGGCAGCACCGGCAGCACCGTCATGATCATCCACTCCGGCTTGTTGCCGGAGTTTACGAAGGCCTCCATAAGCTTCAGCCGCTTCGACAGCTTCTTGATCTTGGTTTCGCTGTTGGTGGCCGGAATCTCTTCACGCAGGCGAGCAACGTCGCCATCGATATCCATATTGAGCAGCAACGCCTGGATGGCTTCCGCACCCATACGGGCGTCGAACTCGTCACCGTACTCTTCCAGCTTCTGGTAGTAGTCCTCATCGGTGAGCAGTTGGCCCTGCTCCAGATCCGTGAGGCCGGGATCCACCACCACGTAGGATTCAAAGTAGAGAACCCGCTCGATATCACGCAAGGTCATGTCGAGCAGCAATCCGATGCGCGAAGGCAGCGACTTCAGAAACCAGATGTGAGCCACGGGGCTGGCCAACTCGATGTGGCCCATGCGCTCGCGCCGCACCTTGGTGAGCGTCACTTCAACACCGCACTTTTCACAAATCACACCACGGTGCTTTAAGCGCTTGTACTTTCCACACAGGCACTCGTAGTCCTTGACGGGCCCAAAAATCCTCGCGCAAAACAATCCATCACGCTCAGGCTTGAAGGTCCGATAGTTGATCGTTTCCGGCTTTTTGACTTCTCCGAACGACCATGACCGAATCATCTCCGGCGACGCGAGACCGATTCGCAGCGAATCGAATTCGTCGACATCACCCTGGGCCTTCAACAGATTAAGTAGATCTTTCAAGTTCTCTCCTCCAACTCGGATTTGAGGGTTGCCGCACTGCGGCAAACATTAGGAATCTCTTTGACAATGTGGCTTACCACGCGCTATTCGCTCTCCAGTTCCATGTGGATGGCCAACGAGCGAATCTCCTTGACCAGCACATTGAACGATTCGGGCATGCCCGGCTCCATAAGGAAATCACCATCCACGATGTTCTTGTACATCTTGGTACGCCCGGTGACGTCGTCGGACTTGACCGTGAGCATTTCCTGCAGCGTGTATGCCGCTCCGTAGGCTTCCAACGCCCAGACCTCCATCTCACCGAAACGCTGGCCGCCGAATTGGGCTTTGCCGCCCAACGGCTGCTGCGTCACGAGACTGTATGATCCGGTGGAGCGCGCATGCATCTTGTCGTCCACTAGGTGGTTGAGCTTGAGCATGTACATGTAGCCAACGGTTACCGGACGGTCGAACTGATCACCCGTGCGCCCATCGTAAAGGATGTCTTGGCCGCTGGACGGCAATTCAGCCAGATCGAGCATCTTCTTGATCTCGCCTTCGCTGGCGCCATCGAATACCGGTGTAGCGATGGGCAGACCATCACGCAGGTTCGCTGCCAGCTCCATCAGCTCGCCCTCTTTGAGCGACTTGATGTTCTCGACCCGCTCACCCACGGCGTTGTAGGCCTCCTCGATGTACTCGCGCACCTCCGCTGCTTTGCGCTGAGCATCAATCAGCTCGCCGATCTTCTCTCCAATGCCCTTGGCGGCCCAACCCAGATGCGTCTCGAGCACCTGACCCACGTTCATGCGCGACGGCACTCCGAGTGGATTCAGCACGATATCCACCGGCTCGCCTCGCTCGTCATAGGGCATGTCTTCCACAGGCATGATCACCGAGATCACACCCTTGTTGCCGTGCCGGCCCGCCATCTTGTCGCCAGGCTGGATGCGACGCTTGATAGCGAGATACACCTTGACGATCTTCAATACGCCCGGGGCCAGGTCGTCCCCGCTCTCCAGCTTGGAGCGCTTGTCGGCGTACACCGCGTCCAGATCCGTCTTGCGCTGGTTGAGCTGTGCCTCGGCACGCTCGAGCTGCGCGTTGAGCGCATCGTCAGACATTCTGATCTTGAACCAGTCGTCTTTGGGCAAACCATCCAGGTACTCCTGATCAATGGTCAGCCCGCGGCTCTGGCCGGGCGCACCAGCGGCTTTCTGCCCGACCAGGGCCCGCTGCAAACGCTCGAAGGTCGCTGCTTCGACGATGCGATACTCGTCATCCAGATCCTTACGTACCTGGGCGAGCTCGGCCTGCTCGATGTCCTTGGCGCGCTGATCCTTCTCTACTCCGTCGCGGGTGAAAACGCGCACGTCAATCACCGTGCCCTTCACGCTGGTAGGTACTCGCAGGGACGTGTCCTTCACGTCCGAGGCTTTCTCACCGAAGATGGCCCGCAGCAGCTTCTCTTCCGGAGTGAGCTGGGTTTCGCCCTTGGGCGTTACCTTGCCCACCAGGATGTCCCCCGCGCCAACTTCCGCGCCGATGTAGACAATGCCGGATTCGTCCAGCTTCGACAGCGCCCCTTCCCCAACGTTGGGAATGTCGCAGGTAACCTCTTCCGGACCCAGCTTGGTGTCGCGCGCAACGCAGGTGAGTTCCTGAATGTGCACGCTGGTGAATCGATCTTCCTGGACCACCCGCTCAGACACCAGGATGGAGTCTTCGTAGTTGTAGCCGTTCCAGGGCATGAAGGCGATGCGCATGTTCTGGCCCAGCGCCAGCTCACCCAGATCGCAGGACGGCCCATCCGCCAGGATGTCGCCCTTGGCGATCACATCACCCGGAGTAACCAGCGGGCGCTGGTTGATGCAGGTGTTCTGGTTGGAGCGCGTGAACTTGGTGAGATTGTAGATATCCACACCCGCTTCGCCGGCTTCGGTTTCGGCGTCCGCCACCCGAACCACGATGCGACCCGCGTCCACGCTGTCTACCGTGCCGCCGCGGTTGGCAATTACGCAAACACCCGAATCCCGCGCCACATGCCCTTCCATACCCGTGCCCACCAGGGGCTTCTGGGTGCGCAAGGTCGGCACCGCCTGGCGCTGCATGTTGGAACCCATCAAGGCGCGGTTGGCGTCATCGTGCTCGAGAAACGGAATCAATGAGGCCGCCACGGAAACCACCTGCTTGGGCGATACATCCATGTAATTGACGTTCTCGGAGCCCGTCTTGGTGAACTCGTTCTGATGGCGCACGTCCACCAGATCGCCCTCCAGCGCACCAGAGTCATCCAGGGGCGAACTGGCCTGGGCGATGACGTACTCCGCCTCGTCGATGGCCGACAGAAACTCAATGTCGTCGGAAACCTTGCCCTTTTTCACCTTGCGGTACGGTGTTTCGAGGAATCCGTACTCATTGGTGCGTGAGTAGGTCGCCAGCGAGTTGATCAATCCGATGTTCGGCCCTTCCGGCGTTTCGATGGGACAGACCCGACCGTAGTGGGTGGGGTGCACGTCGCGCACCTCGAAGCCCGCTCGCTCGCGGGTGAGGCCGCCCGGCCCCAACGCCGATACGCGACGCTTATGGGTCACCTCGGACAGCGGGTTGTTCTGGTCCATGAACTGCGACAACTGGCTCGACCCGAAGAACTCCTTCACGGCCGCGGCCACAGGCTTGGCGTTGATCATGTCCTGAGGCATGAGGCCCTCGGACTCTGCCAGGCTCAACCGCTCCTTAACGGCCCGCTCCACCCGGATGAGACCCACGCGGAATGCATTTTCCGCCATCTCCCCAACTGAGCGCACGCGACGGTTGCCCAGGTGGTCGATGTCGTCCACGGAGCCCTTGCCGTTGCGGATTTCGATGAGCGTGCGCAGCACGTCGATGATGTCCTCTTTGTTGAGGATACCTTCGCCCGCGATATCTTCGCGTCCGAGCCGACGATTGAACTTCATCCGGCCCACGCCCGACAGGTCGTAACGCTCACTGGAAAAGAACAGGTTGTTGAACAGGTTCTCCGCCGCTTCTTTCGTAGGCGGCTCACCCGGGCGCATCATGCGATAGATCTCAACCAGCGCTTCCAGACGGTTGCTGGTGGGGTCGATGCGCAGGGTCTCCGAAACGTAAGGACCGCAGTCCAGTTCGTTGGTGTAGATGGTCTCGATGTCGCCACCAACTTCCAACAGCTTTTCGATCACTTCTTCGGTAATGACCGTGTTGCAGGCCAACGTGATCTCGCCGGAAGACTCGTCCACCACATCCCGCGCAATGACACGATCGAGCAGATATTCGTGGGGTACGTCCAGGCGCTTAAGACCACTGTCTTCCAGCATCCGCACGTGGCGGGCAGTCACCCGACGGCCCTCCTCTACAATCACATTGCCTTCACGGTCAGTCACGTCGAACGTGGCCACGTCGCCACGCATGCGCTCTGGGATCAGGTCCACCGAGATGGAACCATTCTTCTTGACGTGGAAGATGTTCTTGTCGAAGAACATTTCCAGAATTTCTTCGGACGTGTACTCCAGCGCACGCAGAATGATGGTTGCCGGCAGCTTGCGCCGACGGTCGATGCGCACGAACACACAATCTTTAGGGTCGAATTCGAAGTCGAGCCACGAGCCACGGTAGGGAATCACCCGAGCGGAATACAGCAGCTTTCCCGAGGAGTGGGTCTTGCCCCGATCGTGGTCAAAGAAAACGCCAGGCGACCGGTGCAGCTGAGAAACCACAACGCGTTCGGTTCCGTTGATCACGAACGTGCCGTTGTCCGTCATGAGCGGGATTTCGCCCATGTACACTTCCTGCTCTTTGACGTCTTTGACGGCCTTGTTTGACGATTCCTTGTCGTAAATAATCAGCCGCACCTTGACGTGCAGCGGTGCCGCGTAGGTAATGCCCCTCAGCACACTTTCCTTGACATCGAAAACCGGCGTTCCCAGCCGATAGCTCACATACTCCAGCGCCGCACTTCCCGAATAACTCACGATGGGGAATACAGAGCGAAACGCCGTGTGCAGGCCAACGTCCACGCGTTGTTTGGCAGGCATGTCCTGTAGGAATCGACCGTATGAATCGACCTGAATGGAGAGAAGGTAAGGCATCTCCATGGCCTCGGACAGTTTGCCGAAGTCTTTTCGGATACGCTTTTTCTCGGTAAAGCTATACGCCATTCGAATCTCCCACGTATTGCACGCTTAATTCAAAATCTGTCATTGGTTCTTGCGCAAAAAACCGGGGCGCGCGAAGGCGCGAGCCCACGCGGCCCGGTCTGAATAGCGGATCTGTGGCTACTACTTGAGCTCCACCGAACCGCCGGCTTCTTCCAGCTGGTTCTTAAAATCCTCAGCTTCGTCCTTAGTGGCTCCCTCTTTGATCGGCGAAGGCGCTTCGTCCACCAGCGCTTTCGCTTCCTTGAGCCCCAATCCGGTGATGGCGCGTACGGCCTTGATGACATTCACTTTCTTGTCGCCAGCAGCGGTGAGCACAACGTCGAAGGCGTCCTTTTCTTCTGCGCCACCCCCTTCGCCGTCCGCAGCCGCGGCGGCAGGTGCGGCAGCCACGGCGGCAGCCGCGGTTACACCGAACTTGTCTTCCATCGCGCTTACGAGTTCCACCACTTCCATCACGCTCATTTCCGCGATGGCGTTCAAGATGTCGTCTTTAGACAGTGCCATTTGTTTATTCTCCTAAAATACGTTGCAAGTTGAGCCAGCGACTCAAGCGGTTTCCTGCTTCTGCTCGCGCACGGCAGCCAATGTCCGCACCAGCTTGCCCGGGACCTCGTTCAAGGTCCTGGCCAGCTTGGCTACGGGCGCCTGCATAACGCTCATCAGCTGAGCGAGCGCCTCGTCTCTGGTTGGCAGCGTTGCTACCCGATCGAGCTGAGACGCCTCGAGTAACTCCCCGCCTATCGAGAGCGCCTTCACCTCCAGGGCCTCGTACTCCTTGGCATAATCTTTGATTAGCCGCGCAGCCGAACCTGGGTCTTCGGTAGAAAACGCCAGCATAGTGGGGCCTACGAACGCGTCGTTCAGGCACTCGTATTCGGTACCTTGAATCGCTCGCTTGGCCAACGTGTTGCGAATGACGCGCAGATACACACCAGACTCACGCGCCTTCGCGCGCAGGCCGGTCATCTCCTCAACGGTCAACCCGCGATAGTCGCTCAGTACGGCGGCCAACGCAGTTTTCGCAGCTTCATTGACCTCGGAGACAATCGCTTGCTTCTGCTCCAGTCTCAATGCCATAGGTCACTCCTCGGATATCGCCGATATCCAGTTTTGGCGGTAACAGCCCCTTTGCAAAAAGGAACCTCGCCGCCGTTCACCTCACGGCGACCCGAGTGTGCGACATGGCTCATGTCGCATTCAGGCTCACCGTCTACACAGGAAATTAAGGCGCGCAAACGCCACCTGTGATTTTTGACGGAAACCGGTGCCGGGCTGTTGTGCCACCCCACCGGTCCTTCAAAATTCTTCAAAATTCCAACGATGCCTGGTCGATGGTAATTCCCGGCCCCATCGTGGTCGACAGGGTAATCTTTTTCAGATAAACGCCCTTGGCAGACGAGGGCTTGGCTTTGCGCAGGTCGCCAAGCAGCGCCTCAATGTTCTCCTTGACCTTGCCGCCGTCAAAGCCAACCTGGCCCACGCTGCCATGAATGATTCCGGCCTTGTCAGTGCGGAACTGAACCTGTCCGGCCTTGGCGTTGGCAACGGCTGTGGCGACATCCGGCGTCACCGTGCCCGTCTTGGGGTTCGGCATGAGCCCGCGGGGGCCCAGGATCTTGCCCAACTGGCCAACCACACGCATGGAATCGGGCGTGGCAATGACCACGTCGAAATCAAGCTCGCCACCCTTGATCTTATCGGCCAGGTCGTCAAGGCCCACCAGATCCGCGCCAGCCTCTTTTGCAGTATCTGCGGCATCGCCCTGAGCAAACACCGCAACACGCACCGACTTGCCGGTTCCATGCGGCAAGGTGGTTGCCCCACGCACGTTCTGATCAGACTTGCGGGCGTCTATTCCCAAATTGACCGACACGTCGATGGATTCTTTGAACTTCGTCTTGGCGCACTCGTTGAGCAAGTCCACCGCCTCGGCAATCGGATACAGCTTCGTACGATCGACCTTCTCTGCGATCGCTCGCGCTCGCTTGCTAGATTTCGCCATTACTCCACCCCCTCTACTTCGATTCCCGCGCTGCGGGCACTGCCGGCAATGGTGCGCACCGCGGCATCCATGTCTGCCGCCGTCAGATCAGGCATCTTCAGGGTGGCAATTTCCTCCAGCTGAGCCCGATTCACCCGTCCTACCTTTTCGGTGTTGGGCGTGCCGCTACCCTTGCCGATACCAGCCGCCTTGCGTAGCAACACGGAAGCCGGCGGCGTCTTGGTAATGAATGTGAAGCTTCGGTCTGCATAGACGGTAATTACCACCGGGATGGGCATGCCCTGCTCCATGCTCTGGGTCTGGGCATTGAACGCCTTGCAGAAATCCATGATGTTCACGCCATGCTGGCCCAACGCGGGGCCCACCGGCGGGCTTGGATTGGCCTGACCTGCAGGCACCTGCAGCTTGATGTAGGCCTCGACTTTTTTTGCCATCTATTCGTGCTCCTTGTGGGTGCAAACGTGTGCCGACCAGGCGGCCACACTCCCCATTTTTTCAGCCTTTTTCGACCTGACCGAAGTCAAGCTCCACCGGAGTGGAACGGCCGAAGATCGTTACCGCCACCTGCAGGCGGCTCTTCTCGTAGTTGACCTCCTCAACGACTCCGTTGAAGTCGTTGAAGGGGCCATCGATGACCCGAACGATCTCACCGGGTTCGAATGTGGTCTTCGGAGTGGCCTTCTCACTGCCCTGGGCAACGCGATCCAGTATGGCGTTGGCCTCCGCGTCGGTGAGCGGCGCCGGCTGGTCGGCCTTGCCACCGATGAAGCCCATCACCCGAGGAGTTTCTTTGACCAGATGCCAGGTGTCGTCGGTGAGCTCCATATGCACGAGCACGTACCCGGGAAAGAACTTACGCTCGCTGCGGCGTTTCTGACCCGCACGCATCTCCACCACCTCTTCGGTGGGGACCAGGATCTCTCCAAAGTACTCGCCCAGGGTGGACAGCTCGACACGCTCGGCAAGCGATCGGGCCACGTTCTTCTCGAACCCCGAGTACGCATGCACCACATACCATTTCTTCGATACTTCGACGTCTATCTCGCTCATCCGATCACCGTGGATACCAGCCAGCTCAGTCCCGAATCCAACAACCACAATATCAACGCAAACACCAACACCAGAACCAGAACGATCAGAGTGGTCTGAAGCACCTCGTCGCGCGTAGGCCAGACTACCCGCCGAATCTCGCTGCGCGCGTCCTTCATCAACGTCCAGGCGGCGCCGCCTTTCTGGGTTTGCGCTGCCATCATCAGGGCAGCCGCTCCCAGCGCAACGAGCCCGCCGACCCGCAGCAGCAACGACTCATCCTGGTAATACCAGTTGCCGAAAATGCCGCCGCCAACCAGCACCACCACGACCAGCCACTTCAGCCAGTCCAGGCCCGCTTGATCGCCGGTTTCTACTCCTGTACTCAAATCACCCAATCCCGCTCATCTGGCAGGCCAGGAGGGAATCGAACCCCCAACCTGCGGTTTTGGAGACCGCTGCTCTGCCAATTGAGCTACTGGCCTAATCCTCTGAAACGATAGGCAAATAAACCTACCGCTTACTCGATGATCTTGGAAACCACGCCGGCGCCAACCGTTCGGCCACCCTCGCGGATAGCAAAACGCTGACCCTCTTCCATGGCAATCGGCGAGATCAACGACACCTTCATGTTCACGTTGTCT
>MDTE01107081.1_pt1 | contig 15422 bp, 16 predicted proteins | sample 811231 | NCBI WGS metagenome assembly MDTE01 (sample SAMN05326651, study PRJNA326480) | marine metagenome | isolation source: seawater | place: Indian Ocean: Red Sea | collected 2010 | reverse complement strand
TTGCCGGAAAAATTCTGTAAACTTTTAACTACACTTCTCAAATCTTTTAAGAAAAGCAAGATGAAGATAAAACATATTAGTATTAAAAATACGAATACGATAATTATGTCTTTATGAACAAACATAGAAATGTTTATATGGTAAAATATTAATGTTAAAGAAAAATGAAATTAAAACAACCTGATATAAAAGGTTTATCAAAAATAAAAAATAGTGAAACTTTAGCTAAACCCACCCCAATGATGGCTCAATATCTGGAGGTAAAGGAAAGACATAAAGAGTATTTACTTTTCTATCGGATGGGAGATTTCTATGAATTGTTTTTTGATGATGCAAAAATTGCTGCTTCAAGTCTGGGAATTGCATTAACAAAAAGAGGAAAGGCCAATGGGGTAGACATTCCAATGTGTGGTGTGCCTGTTCATTCTTCGCAAACATACTTATCTCGGTTAATAAAGTCAGGGTTTAAGGTTGCCATAGCCGAACAATTAGAGGAGAGTGAACAGGACTTAAAAAAAAATCAAAAAATTTTTAAAAGAGATGTCGTCAGAATAATTACACCTGGAACTATTCTTGAAGAATCTCTTCTTGAATCCAAGAATCATAACAATTTATTAAGTTTAAATTTCAAAAAAGGTGATATTTCGCTTGCATGGATTGATATGACTAACGGAGAAATTAAACTTCAAAGAGTTAAAGGTGTAAACATTCTTCAGGATCTGCAAGAAGTAATTCATAAGGTTGAACCAGGTGAAATAATTGTTTCTGAGGTTTTAAAGAATTCAGAATTACTAAAAGGAAAATTAAAAATTTTTGAAAAAAACATATCTATAATTCCAAACTCTTTCTATGACCTAAAAAATAATGAGATAAAAATAAAGACATTCTTTAAAAAGTCTAAAATTGAATCATTGGGTGATTTTACAGAAGTAGATATTTCGACAATAGGAGCACTATTAAATTATCTTGAATTGACGCAAAAAAAAAATATTCCAAATATAAAAAGTTTGGAAATAGTTGATCAAGATAATTTTATGCAAATTGATATGTTTTCACAAAAAAGTTTGGAACTATTTCAAAGTTATGATGGTCAAAGGAAAGGAAGTTTGATCCATATCATAGACAATACAAAAACTGCAAGTGGAGCAAGACTATTGAGAGATTTTTTGAAATCACCCTTATTGCAAAAAAATGAGATAAAAGAAAGACATGATCTAATAGAATCTTTCATTTTCAAAAATGAATCCCTTAAAAAAATAATTAAACTTTTAACAGGTTTGCCAGATGTGGAAAGAACAATTTCACGAATCTCGGCAAAAACTAACAATCCGAAAGATTTAATTATGATATGTAATTTCATCGTTACATCTGAGGAAATATTTAGTGAGATTGAAAAATCAAAAAACAAAACCTTACTAAAACTTTTTCCTGAAAATGATCTATTAAAGAATGTGATGAATGTTAAAAAACTGATTGAGAAAAAAATAGTTGAATCGCCACCGATAAACTTATCCGAAGGTGGAGTGATAAAAAGTGATGTAAGTCAGAAACTTGATGATTTGAGAAACATCAAGAGGAAAGGAAAAAATCAAATATTGGCTTTACAAGAAAAATATATTTTTGAAACGAAAGTAAACAACCTAAAAATTAAGTTTAACAATATTCACGGATATTTTATTGAAGTAAGTATTAAAAATTCAACAAAACTTCACGAATCTGAGAGAATCTCTTTCAATCCAATTCAAAATACTTTAAATAGCTCAAGATTCCAAACAGATGAATTAAAATCAATATCCTTGGAAATTGAAAATTCTGAAATGGAATCTATTAAACTAGAATCAATAATTTATTCAGAAATAATTGAGGAGATTTTAAAATTTAGTGAAGAAATAAGCTCAATATCAAAAGTAATTTCATATATTGATGTTATGACGAATTTCTCTGATTTATCTCAAAAGAGAAATTATTCAAGACCTGAATTGAGTAATGAAACTATAATTAATGTCTCCAGAGGAAGACATCCAGTGGTTGAGGATAGTCTAAAAAAAGATGGGATTGAATTTACTCCTAATGACTCTCTTTTAACCAAAAAAGATAATATTTGGTTAATGACAGGACCAAATATGGCAGGAAAAAGTACTTTTTTAAGACAAACGGCCTTGTTGGTTATTTTAAATCAAATTGGATGTTATGTTCCAGCAGAAATAGCAAAAATTGGCATATTTGATAAAATTTTTACTAGAATTGGAGCATCCGATAATTTATCTCTGGGAATGTCTACTTTTATGATGGAAATGGTGGAGACATCAAGAATACTTGACCAAGCTACAAACTCTTCTCTGGTAATTCTTGATGAACTTGGAAGAGGGACGGCTTCAGAAGATGGGCTTGCAATTGCTTATTCTGTTCTGGAATACATCTGCACAAAAATAAAATGCATAACACTTTTTGCCACTCATTATAAAGAGTTGTGTAAAATGAAAGAAAAATTCAAACAGATCAAAAATAAAACTTTGCAAATAAAGAAATGGGAAGAGGAAGTGATTTTTCACTATAAAATCATTGACGGAATATCGGAAGGTTCATTTGGTATTCATGTAGCTAATCTTGCGGGAATAAATAAAAAAATAATAGCAAGAGCAAAAGATATTCTGATTAATTTGAATAATAAAAAATCAGTAGAAATTCAGGAAAATAATTTCAGAGAATCGGATTCGAAAAAATCAGATAACGAAAATAATAAGCTTATAGAGGAAATAAAAAAACTTGATTTAGACAATTTATCTCCAAAAGATTCATTAGATATCCTTTATACTTTAAAAAAAAATTATTTAAAAAATAAATGAAAGAAAAAAAAACTAACTTAGTTGACCGCATTGAACCACTTAAAAATGATTTTGAAAAAAAAAGGATAGAAATCAAAAAAAAATTTTTTAAGAAATGTTCAGGAAAAGGCAACTGTGAAGAAAATTCTAAAGCAGTTGATAGTTTAATAAGAGGATTATTTAATGAGATAAAAAAAAGACCAGAAAAAATTACTAAGAATTTTTTAGTTTGTGCAGTAGGTGGTTATGGCCGAAAACAACTTGCTCCATTTTCTGATATCGATCTTTTATTTATTTATTATGGAAAAAATGAAACAGAAAAATTAGAAAAGTTTGTAAAGTTTTTTTTATATCCTTTATGGGATCTAAAATTAAAAATTGGTTATGCTGTAAGATCCTCAAAAGAGGTAATAGAATTTTCTAAAAAAGACCATGTGATAAAAACATCAATGCTAGATGCAAGAATTATTATTGGATCACGGGTAATATTCAAAAAATTAATGGAACAATACTTTCAATATGTGGCGAAAAACAGCAGGGTTTTTTTGAGTGAAAAAATCAATGAAAGAATAAAAAAAATAAATAAAATAAATTACGATTTTTTCAGAAATGAACCAAATATAAAAGAAAGTGAAGGATCAATAAGAGATTTAAATTTAATAATATGGTGTCTAAAAATATTCCAGATTCATAAGAAAAAACATCCAAAAGATCACTTACACTTTTTAAGTTCCTTTGAAAAAAAAAGGTTCGAGAAGTCACTACAGTTTTTATTAACAATTAGATGTTTCCTGCATTACTTGAGTAAAAGGTCAAATGAAAAGCTTACTTTTGATTTCCAGGAATTAATTGCAGAAAAAATTGAGAAAAAAAAATCAAATAAAATACTTAATTCGAAAGTAGAAGAAATGATGAAAAATTATTTTGAACAGATAAAGATCACAAGGAATTTGGCTAAAATAATTTCAAATGTTTTAGATGCAAATTTAAAGAGAAAATCACTGCCTAAAAAAAAAAATAATTTAAAAGAATTAAACGACAGATTTATGAGTGACATCTTATCTGGTAGGAAGAATTTTGATGACTTTCGAGAGATCACTAACAATTTAAATAAAATTAAAAACAAAGTTTTATTTTCGAAACAAAACATAAAGACTTTTAAAAAAATTTTCTTTTCACAAACCCAAGAAAAATTTATGGAAATAAATGATGTTGGCTTGTTATCAAAAATAATACCAGAGTTTGAAAGAATAAATTATTTGACTCAGTTTGACAGATATCATGCATTAACAGTTGGTCAACATACATTGAAGGCTATTAATATTTTAAAAGATATAAAAAAAAAGGTAGCGAAAAGAATTATGCTTTTTCAAAAGAAATTTTTTTAAAGAATTTTGATAAGAAACCACTATTTTATGCTGCCTTACTACATGATATAGGAAAAGGTTATGATGAAGATCATAATGTCCAAGGCTCGGTTTTAGCTGAAAAAATTTTATTAAGATTAGATGAAAAAAAAACAGTTAGAGAAGAAACATCTTGGCTAGTAAAGAATCACTTGCTTTTGAGTGAAGTGGCTTTTAAGAAAGACATTGAAGATCATTCAGTAATCAAAAAGATTTCCAAAAACATAAAGAGTCTCAATAGATTACGATCATTGTTCCTTTTAACTGTAGCTGACATTTCAGCTGTTGATCAAGGAATTTGGAACCACTGGAAAGCAACTTTGCTTAGAAATTTGTTTTCAAAAATTGAAGAAGAAATTTTGATGCCAGGTCAAGCAAAGAGTTTAAATCAAAAAATTTTCCTAATAAAAAATCAAATAAAAAAATTAAAGTCACCACTTAATGATGCAGACATAGAAAATTTTTCTAAAATTGTTTATCCTAATTATTGGTTATTACAAAGTCCAAATTCTATTTTATTTCAAATTGAACGCTTCTTTCGGAATGGTAAAAAAATAAAAAAATTTGATTTTCATATTACAGAATATGATGAAAAAAATTTTTTTGAACTAACAATTGTTACTAATGATAGACCCCTTCTTTTTTTAGATTTAATTTTGATTTTAATTTCCGAGAATATCTCAATTTTAGAATCTAGAATTTTTACATTTGATGATGGAACTGTAATTGATACATTTAAAATTTCACATATGCCCAATACTCAATTTTCAGCTGAAGATCTAGAAAAAAGACTTTTATCCTTAAAAAATAAGATAGTATCGTTTGGTAAAGGAAAAAGATTAGAAACTTTTTCTCCCAACTTCCCAAAAAGTAATATAATTAAAGAAAAACTGGATGTAAGGGTAGACAATGAATCATCTTCAACCTATACAATCTTAGAGGTAATTACTAATGATAGGCCGGGTTTACTCTACGAAATTTCAAAAGTTTTAATAAAAAATAAATTAATAATTTCAATGGCAAAAATTTCAACTAATGGAGATTTTGTTGAAGATAGTTTTCATTTAAGAACAGAATATGGTTTGAAAATAGATAAAATTGATTTTTTAGAAGATTTGGAGAGAGAAATTAAAATTTCATTGTCGATGAGAGATACAAATGTTTCTTAAGTTAATCTCAATTATTGGGTCAATGACCTTGATTAGCCGAGTATTAGGGTATGCAAGAGACCTTTTGATTGCAAAATCCCTGGGAGCTGGTCTTATTTCAGATGCTTTTTTTATTGCTTTTAAGTTACCTAATTTATTTAGAAGATTGTTTGCTGAAGGTTCAATGAACTCAGCTTTTATACCTGTTGTATCTGGAATTTCTGCTAAATATGGGAAAAAAAAATCGGATGAATTTTTTTCTGATATTTTTTCTGGTTTACTTGTTGTCCTTTTCGCAATCATGTTGATTGTTGAAATTTTTATGCCTTTCATAATTAATATAATTGCTCCTGGGTTTAGTGAAAATCCAGAAAAATTTTACCTTACCGTGGATTTTTCAAGACTGACATTCCCATTTGTTTTGTTTGTTTGTTTGACATCTTTGGCAGGAGCTTATCTGAATACATTGGGTAAGTTTGCCTCAATGGCACTGACACCAATAATTTTAAATCTGACATTAATCTTTACTTTAATCATTTTACTTGATGATCAAGACAAGATTTACATTTCCAATAACCTTAGTTTTTCTATTTCAATTGCAGGGTTTCTTCAAATGCTCTGGATTCTTTTTAATTTAAAACTAAATGGAGTGAAATTAAAAGTTAAATTATTTAATATTTCCTTTTTTAAAAAACCCAAAGATGAAACCAAAAGATTTCTGATTTTATTACTTCCAGCCGTAATTGGAAATGGAGCCTATCAATTAAACCTTTTGATTGATATGATTTTAGCCTCGACGCTTCCCGATGGTTCTATTTCATATTTGTATTATGCAGACAGGGTTAATCAATTACCTCTTGGTGTTTTAGGAATTGCAATAAGTACAGCATTATTACCAATTCTTTCAAAACAGATAAAAAAAAGAGAAATTAAAAAAGCAAATGAAAGTATTAGCAATGCAATAAAATTTGGTATTATTTTTTCAATACCCTCTTTTTTTGGCATATTGATTTTATCAGATGAGATAATAAGTTTTTTATTTTACAGAGGTGCTTTTGAATTATCTGATGTAAATTCAACCGCTATGGCATTAGTTGCTTTGGTTTTTGGTTTGCCAGCATTTATTATTATTAAGATTCTTGTAGTGCCATATTTTGCAAATGAAGATACGAAAACCCCTATAAAAGTTTCTGTATTTTCTATGGTAATAAACTTAATCTTAAATTTAATTTTGATAAAACACTTTCTTCATGTAGGATTAGCTATTGCAACATCAGTTGCAGCTTGGGTTAATGCATTTATTCTTTTTTATATCTTGATTTTAAAAAAAAAATATAATTTTGACATAACCATATATACGATTCTTTTGAAAGCTTTAGCATCTTCATTAATTATGAGTTTGATGGTAAGTTTAATAATTGGTATGGATTTAGAAAATTCAGTTTTTAATCTTTTCCAAAACAAAAATTTAAAGCTTTTATTGGCAATTGTTTTTGGTGCTTCAACATATTTTTCTATAATATATGTGCTAGGCATTAAAAAACTTAATTTTAAACATTGAAAGAAAAACATATGATAGATGACTTAGTATTTTCTGGAGTTCAACCAACTGGTAATTTACATTTAGGAAACTATCTAGGAGCAATAAAAAATTGGATTGACCTTCAAAGAGAAAAAAAGTGCATTTTTTGTATTGTTGATCTTCATGCAATGACTGTGAGCGACAATAGAGAAAAATTAAATCAAAATTCTAAAGAAGTTGCTGCTGCGTATTTGGCTTCAGGAATTGACCCAAAAAAAACCATTATTTTTGTTCAATCAAATATAACTGGGCATAGCGAATTAGCCTGGCTTTTAAGTTGTCATACACCTATAGGATGGTTAAATAGGATGACACAATTTAAAGACAAGGCTGGGAAAAACAAAGAAAAGGCACCTTTGGGATTGTATTCTTATCCTGTACTTATGGCAGCAGATATATTATTGTATAAGTCAAATTTTGTACCAGTTGGAGAGGACCAAAAACAACATTTAGAATTGTGTAGAGATATCGCACAAAGCTTTAATAGATATTATGGAACAGAATTTTTCCCAATCCCTGAACCTATAATTACAGGTTCTGCGACCAGAGTTATGAGTTTGAAAGATGGATCGAAAAAGATGAGTAAATCTGATCCTTCAGATTATTCAAGAATAAATTTAACTGATGGGTCTGAAGAAATAAAAAAGAAAATTCAAAAAGCAAAGACGGATTCTCTTCCTTTTCCTGATTCTAGTGAGGGGTTAGAAAATAGACCGGAGGTAAATAATTTAATTAATATTTTTTGTGCAATGACTAACCATAAAAAAGAAATAATTTTAAAAGATTATTCTGGAAAAGATTTCAAAAAATTTAAGCAAGATCTTTATGAAATAATAAACCAAAAAGTATCTAAAATATCTTCTGAGATGAAATTATTATTGGGTGATGAAGGTTACCTTGATTCAATTTTAAAAGATGGAATGCATAAAGCCAATGAGATTGCATCAAAAAACATAAAGGAAATTAAAGAAATAATAAATTTTTATAGAATATAATGTTTTATTTACCCATTGCAGAAATTGAAATTAATCTATTTGTAATTCTATTTTTTGGTTTCATTGTAGGTTTTATGTCAGGACTATTTGGAGTTGGAGGAGGTTTTTTAATGACTCCTTTATTAATCTTTTTAGGCATACCCCCATCAACAGCCGTTGGAACTGAATCAGTTCAAATATTGGGTTCATCTGTCTCAGGAGCAATAGCTCATAGTAGAAAAAAAAATATAGACTATGAAATTGGTATTTTTCTTTTGATTGGGGGTATTTTTGGTTCAACGGTTGGAGTTGTTATTTTTAATTTTCTCAAAGAATCAGGAAATATTGATTTAATAATAAATATTCTTTATGTAATTTTTCTTTTAGTTATAGGTTCATTAATGCTTGTAGAAAGCACAATTTCGTTACTTAAAAATACAAAAAAAGTTGAATCAAAAGTAAAACGAAAAAAAAGAAGTTTTTTAGATTATCTACCTTTGAAATTAAGATTCAGACATTCAGGAATATATATCTCAACACTGTTACCAATTTCGGTTGGAATGATAACAGGTTTTCTTGCATCTTTAATGGGTGTTGGCGGAGGATTTATAATGGTTCCTGCAATGATTTATCTTTTTAGAATGGGAACAGTTTCAGCAATTGGCACTTCATTATTCCAAATTGTTTTTGTGACATTAAATGTTTCAATTTTACAAGCAACTTATAATTTTTCAGTTGATTTAATCTTAGCAATCTTTTTGCTAGTTGGTGGTGTTATTGGAGCACAATATTGCTCCAAATATACTTCAAAATTTAAAGGGGAGCAAATAAGGATCTTTCTTGCTTTAATTGTTATGATTGTGTGTATAAAAATGGGAATTGAATTAATCAATGAACCTCTTATAAATTCTAGAATTATAATTCAAGATGCTTATTAAAAATTTTCTAAAAATAATGTTTTTATTTCACTTTTTATGTTTTGGAGATGTTTCGTCTAATGTAATCTTTTTTGACATACCTCAAGAAAAAATTGAATTAAAAGAGAATTCTTCTGAACCAGAATTAACTGTTTATGTTTATTCAAAAATAAAAAAAAATCTTGTTCTTAAAATCGTGGGTCCAAACCAAAAAGTAATTTTACAAAAGAAAAAGAAAGTATTTGGGATGTGGACTTGGAACAAAACTGGTGAATTTAGATACCCTAGTCTCTTTCATTATTATACAAACAGTAAAGATAGTGAGATTGATTTTGAAATAAAAAAAGATTTGGTTGATAATATAAAATTAATTGGAAAAGATGACGATAATTTAAAAAAAGAACTTATTGAGAAGAAAATGTTAATGAATCTCTTTATGATAAAGAATGATTCTTTTAAAGAACTTAACAAACAAACACCTTCTTTCTTTAAAATACCAGTTAAATTTCCCAATAATTCTCCTGCTGGCCAATATTTCATTTCATTAAGTTTAATGGAAAGCGGAAGTAAAATTGAAACAGAAAAAATGAAAATTTTTGTAGAAAAGCCCGGAATTAGTTCTTTCGTTTTCAAGTTTGCTCACAAATTCTCTTTTCTATATGGAATTTTTTCTGCTATTATTGCAATAGGTTTAGGGCTCGCAGCAGGAATAATTTTTAGAAAAAGTTAAAGATTTATGGAGAAAGAACTAACATTTTTAGTTGTCGTAGATGAATCCCCAGAGATGTATAAAGCTCTGAGATATGCTGCTCAAAGAAGTGAGAGAAATAATGGAAGAGTAGCGCTTTTATACACATTCGAAACATTGGAATTTAGTCATTGGAAAGCGGTTGAAGATATTGCCGAGGTGGAATCAAGAGAAAAAGCAGAATTAAAAATAAAAGATATAGAAAATTTTTTGTCTGAATTTTCTCAAAAAACACCAAAAAAATTTATTATGAAAGGTGACAGAATTGAATGCATAACAAATTTTCTAGAAGAAAATAAATTCATTTCAAACTTTGTTTTAGCTTCGTCATCAGACAAGTCTGGATCAGATCCGTTAATAAATGCCTTCACTGGAAAATTTAGTACTAATTTAAAAGTCCCCTTAACAATTATCCCTCAAAATTTGAGTGAAGAAGAAATTGACAAATTATCATCAATTAATTAATTATATAGTATGTTCATTCAAACAGAAGAAACTCCCAATCCAGAAACTTTAAAGTTTTTGCCTGGTAAAGTGATTTTAGATAAAGGTACGCTAGAATTTAAATCTATCGAAGAAGCTGAAGATAACAGTCTAGCCAAAATTTTATTTCAAGATGATAATGTTGCCAATGTTTTTATTGGAAAAGATTTCCTTACGATTACAAAATCATCTAAAGATTTGGAATGGGATCTAATAAAACCAAATATATTATCGAAAATTCTTGATTTTTTTTCATCAGGCGGCCAGATTAAATTTAGTAAGAAAGAATCAAAGGTTGACCAAAAAAAATATAAAGATAAAGACCAAGAAATTGTAAATCAGGTGAAAACTATATTAGATGAAAGAATTAAGCCAGCAGTCGCACAGGATGGTGGAGATATCAACTTTGTTAAGTTTGAAGATGGGATTGTTTTTTTGGAGTTGAGAGGAGCCTGTTCTGGTTGCCCAAGTTCCACAATAACATTAAAGTCAGGGATAGAAAATATGTTAAAATATTACATTCCTGAAATTGCATCGGTGGAAGCCGTAAATCAATAGATGCAAAATACCTCAGTTATTTACAGAAATATCCTTTTATTTCTAGTTCTAATCGTTTTATTAAATATTGCCATAGGCTTTTATAGTAGCTTTAAGAAAAAGAAAAAAACTAATGTTTCGTCAATTAACTATGTAGTTAATAATATTAATTCCAACAATAAAAGAAGTGACATAGCAAGTGTGGATTACATCAGTAAGGCTGGTGAAATGATGGAGGTTTTTAAGAAATATGATTTTACTGTTGACGATTTTTTAAGCAACGAGTCTGCAAATTTGATTATTTTTTCCTCTTTGCCTGAAGATTTTATGGAAATAGAACCGGTGAGTGAGAGAAAAAAATTATTTATAAACACTCTTTTACCAATAATTTATTTTGAAAACTCTCAGATACTTGAAGACAGAAAAAAGATTTTGGATTGGTGGAACGAATCTCAAGGTGAAAATTTTTCAAGAGACTTTTGGCCGTCGTGGCTATTTGAATTGAGTGAAAAATACGATTCAAATGATTCAAATTTGGGGAATCTTTTGGTTAAGGTAGATGTCATTCCAATCTCTATGGCACTCGCCCAAGCGGCCATTGAAAGTGGTTGGGGGACATCAAGATATTTAAGAGAAGGAAATGCGATATTCGGTCAATATACTTTTGACAAAAAAAAAGGATTAAAACCAATTAATAGAGACAAAGATAAAAATTTTTACATAAGAAAGTTCTCAAATTTATCAGAGTCAACACGTTCATATCTTAAAAATTTAAACACAAACAGAGCTTATGAAGAATTTAGAGAGGAAAGAAAGAAACTAAGAATGAGTGGAGAAAATCTATCTGGTTTGACACTCTCAGGATTTCTTACAAGATATTCAGAAAGAAAAAAAGATTATGTAAATGATTTAAAGAAAATAATAGAATCAAACAATTTCATGAAGTTTGATAACAAAAATTCAATGAACTAGGTGATTAAAAATAAATTGAATCGTTTGTTTTTATTATCATTTTTCCAAACCAAAATAATTTTTGAATATTTGAAATGTAAGTACAGTTCAATCGATATCTTTGATTTTTGAGGTTATAAATCTTCAATTTTGAATTATTTCCTTCGCTTATAAGCTCCAGATTGGCCCCACCATTTATGAAGCAATTAATTTGATTTTCAGGAACATTTGATTTGAATTTGATTTTTACAAATCCCTTATCTAAATTTTTTTCAGTAATTCTAAAATCTTCAAGAATTAATGGTTTAGAATTGACTATTTCCTTAAATCTTTTGAGTTTACCGTATTCATCATTGAGAGAAAATCTTGCTAATTTTAATTTGTTATTGCTGATGTGAATTGGACTTGAGTGTTGCGAAAAGGCAATTTCGAAATTTAATTCTTTTACAACCTTCTCAACAGTTAAATTAGATTCACCATATGGGTAGGATGTGATTTTCTTAACACTACCAATATTTTTAAAAATCTTTTCTTCCGCAATTATAAATTCTTCTTTTATTTCAGATGGTTCAAGGTTTATTAATTTTTTATGGTTTTCTGTATGGTTTAAAATTTCTACATTTTCTTCAGATAAATTTTTTAACATTTTCCAACTCATAAAATCACTCTTTTTGTCTTCAGATACAAATTTTGTTGAAACAAAAACACTAAATGGGAAATTATATTTTTTTAGTATTGGATAGGCAAAATCATAAACGCTTCTGTAAGCATCATCAACAGTAATAAATACTGATTTTTTAGGTAATTTTATTTCTTTTTTGAAGAAAGGCACAAGAAATGATGTTGGTAAAACATTAAAATTATTCTTTTTAAGATATTCCATTTGTTTTTCAAAAGTCTCCGATGAGATGTTTGTCGCAGGATGCTCAGCTTCATTAAATCTATGATACATTAATACAATTGCTGAATTTTCCTTGCAGTTCAAACATTCATAACCAAAACAAAAAAATAAAAAAAGTAAAAAATTCCTCATTCATTTATATCGTCAACTATTGGGTAAGTTCTAGAGTTAAATAATTGATAGTGCCACCACTCATTTCTAAAGAAATCCCAACCGGCATCAATCATAATTCCTAAAAGTAAGAGTCGATTATGATATGATTTTTTAGAAATATTTGTATTTCCGTGATAGGAAAGTTTTGAAAATTCATCAAAACCAGTCCCCATTTCAAGCTCATTTTCGTCCTTATCAACCAATGTAAGATCTATGGCAACACCACGCGAATGAGGTGACCCTTTTGTTGGGGGAGCAATGAATTCTGGATTTGGGAGAAATTCCCAAAGTTTTTTTTGAACATAGACCGGTCTGTAAGCATCAAAGATTTTAATTTTTAGACCGATTTTTTTAGAAATTTCTATAGCTTTACAAAGATGTTCGAAGGCAATTTCATGAAGATAACAGTTTTTTGAAAAAAAAACTTTTTTTTTAGTGAAATTGTTTTCCGATGCATATCTTAGATCAATCAATACATCTAAATTATTTTCATTTACTTTTACAAAATTATGTTTCATTTTAGAATCACATTATGTTATCACTGTCGCTTTTTTGTTCAAGTCAAACAATTTCAGTTGCTTTATATGAAAGAAAAGAGCTTAAAAAATTTCTTCAAAAGAAAATTGCTGACAATAAAATTGATTCTATTTTTGACTTAATAAAAAGATGTTTTAAAAATGAAAATTTTAAGAACTTATCAAATGTTTTTTTTTCTAATGGACCTGGAAGTTTTACAGCATTAAGATCAATTAAATCAATTGCTGAAGCAATATCTTTGTCAACTAACGCTAATGTTCTTGCAGTTAGTTCTTTTGTTCCTTTATTGATGAGTCCGAAAAATAATCATTCCAATTCTATAGTTTGTATTAAATCTTTGAAAGGAAAAAGTTTTTTCCAACTATACAAAAAAAAAGAAAATGAATTTTGTAAAAAATCAATTGTATTGCTTGGAGATACAGAGGAAATTCAAAAGTTCTATATTTCAAACAAAAACAAGACAAAAGATTTAAACTTAATAACAGACAACAAAAATGATTCAGAAATTTTAAATAAAAAATTTAAGGATGTTTTTCTTTTACCAATATGTGCAAAAAAAATTGCAGAAGTCTGCTTTTTGGGATACGGAGAAAAAAATTTAGATATCATTTATCATAGCTCTTATTATGAAAGAAATTGAAATTCTAAAAATTTCAAAAAATCTTAGTAAATCCATTTTTTTGATTCAAAAAGAAAATAGTGATGAAATAGGTAATAATATTTGGAATGTAAAAGAGATAGAGTCATTGTTGAGCGATAAAAGTTTTTTTGGAATTGTTTGTGTCCAAAAAAAATCAATAAAAGCGTTTTCTTTGGCAAGGGAGATTGATGATTTTTTAGAGTTGATTTCAATTTTTGTTATCCCTTCATCAAGAAACAAGGGTTTTGGGGTGATGCTACTAGAAAAATGCAGAAAATTTTGTAAATCAAGGAATTTAAAAGAAATTATTTTAGAGGTAAGGGAAGATAATCAGGCTGCAAAAAATTTTTATTTGAAGAATAATTTTTTTATTTATGGAAAAAGAGAAGATTATTATGAAGTTGATGGAAAAAAAATTGATGCACATAAAATGAAATTGAAAATTAGTTAAGAATCTTTAACTCAAAAATATCTTGACTTTTTTTTTCTAACTTTATGTCAAAATTCTTTTTAAGAGTGTTTTTTAACATTAAAACATTTTTTTCCCCCTTAATTATTATTGTTTTTTTATGGTTAGGATTTTCCTGAATAAAGATTTTGGCTTTAATAAATGTCATTGGACAATTTAAATTTGTTATATCTAAAACTTTTTTTTTCATATCTATACCTATCTATGGTATAATTGATTTAAGTAAATATACAACTACATATAATTGCAGAATATTATAAATGTTTAAAATAATTTAGTTTTTTATTTAACATAATGGATTCATTGATTGAAAAATGTGCAAAACTTGGTCTCAAAATGACAGACCAGAGGAAGATTATTGTCAAAGTACTTTCAGAGTCTTCAGATCATCCAGATGTTGAATCCGTTCATAGGAGAGCATCGAAATTTGATAAAAAAATTGGCATTGCAACCGTCTATAGAACAATCAAATTGTTTGAAGATAATAAACTTCTGGAAAAACATGAATTCAAAGGGTTTAGTTCAAGATATGAGACTGTCAGAGAAAACCATCATCATCTCATTGATATTAGGAGTGGTAAAGTTAAAGAATTTAGAAATACACTAATTGATGCTATGCAAAAGCAAATGGCAAAAGAGATGGGTTATGATTTAATTGATTATAGATTAGAATTATATGCTGTTCCAATTAAAAGAAAAAAAAAATAAATTAAATTCTTCTCTAGAGCCAAAAAATTTTGAGAGATTTAAATCAATATTTACTAAAGTAAAATGTGCGGCAAAGAATGTGATTTATTTGAGAAAGTGGTCTCAAAGTCAAAATGAGGTTTTTGATAAACATAAGGTTACAAAAAAAAAAGAAAATTCAGAAAAGTTTGAGTTCAATTTTGCTAATTATACTGTAAAGATTATTAATGAACCAGATCCACTTTTACAAAAAGTAAAAGCTCTTAGATATAAAATTTTTTTTGGTAAAACTAATGGAGTGTTTTATGATTCAGATGAATTTGATGCAGATTGTGATCATTTAGTTGTCATAGATAATAGGATGTCTAATGACTATGTAGTAGGGACTTACAGATTGCTTCATAAACCAAAATCTTTAGATTATCGAGTATTTTACAGTGAGTCAGAATTTAATATTTCAAGTT